>Ga0316209_1002187_pt1 | contig 16569 bp, 30 predicted proteins | sample 6monopyrite_MG_FD_204945 | JGI IMG/M metagenome (GOLD analysis project Ga0316209, IMG submission 204945) | Microbial mat bacterial communities from mineral coupon in-situ incubated in ocean water Damariscotta River, Maine, United States -... | ecosystem: Environmental > Aquatic > Marine >...
CCGCGGCCAGTGATCCCCAGGAATAGCCACAAGCGACGAGCGCCCCGCCGCCGGTCTCTTCTTCGCCGGCGGCCTCAAGAAAGTCGAGTGCCGCACGATAATCGGCGTCTGCATCATCGACTTCACCTGACGGGGTTCCCGCGCTTCCACCCACGCCCCGCCAGTTGAAACGCAGCGATCCGTATCCACAATCGCTCGCTGCGAGAGCGACTTCCGTCGCCACCGGAGAATCCATCGCCCCGCCCATCAAGGGATGAGGCGGCGCCATGATGGCCCCGCCGCGCGCGATCGTCGGTCCATCTTCTTCATCGCCCCTCGCCGGTAGCCAGAGTCCTTCCAGGGAAGAACCGGGCGGAAAGCCAGCGGCGTCGGGGAGTGCGATCGTGGCAGGTCGTTCGAAGGGGCGCGGACTCATGCGGTCGAGCCTACCCTGCTCGAAACCGAAACGCCGGAGACGAATCGTCCATGCCCGACCTTCCCCCTGAATCGAATCAACCCAACTTGCCGGATGACGCGCGGATCGCTCGCGGCCGACATATCGAACTGATCACCCAGCCCGTCGACCTCCCGAACGGCAACCGCGTCGAGCTCGATCTGATCCGCCATCCCGGCGCAGCCGCAGTCGTGCCCTTCCTCGATGCGGACAACGTGCTGCTGATCCGGCAGTACCGCTTCGCAACCGGTGGAGACCTGCTCGAGATTCCGGCGGGCAAACTCGATCCCGGCGAGGCACCCGAGGTTTGCGCCGTCCGCGAGCTCGAAGAGGAAACGGGGTATCGCGCGGGGCGGATCGAACGACTCGGCGCGATCTGGACGACACCGGGCTTTTGCGACGAAGTGATTCATCTCTTTGCCGCCTTCGACCTCGAACCCACCGCTCAACGGCTCGAGCCCGACGAGGTCATCGAGCTCGTCCCGACGCCCTTTAGCGACGCGGTCGATGCGCTCAGCGGACCGGTCGTGGATGGGAAGACGGCAACCGCGCTCTTGCTCGCGGCTCAAAAAAGGTCCGAGATGCGGTGAATCGCGCAATCTAATCGATTCCCGTGGGGGCAGCTATTTTCACCCTCGGGGCATCCTGCTCGTGTTCTGTGCTCATTCATCCGATCGCTTTGTTGACCCCCCATTCAACGATCTTTACTTTCCCGGTGTAAGCGGGACCGCGCGCCCTCCCGCCGACACCAATCCAGAGGTCACGGAGTCTTAGACTCATGAGGACGTTGCGTTTCGAGCCTTTCGAGGTCTCGGCGAACGCCCGACGAGTCCATAACAAAGCATTCGGCGAGAACACGAGCTGTGATTCCGAAAACGGGATCGCAAACGAAACGTTTCTTTGCCGATCTTCGAAGTCAGTTGGCTTCGCGAATTCTGGAGTGTCGATTTTTGAACGGACGTGGCGGCGCAGGCATGAGTTTCGGTCCCCCTCAGACTCCTGAGATCATCAAGAACTTGATGATCGCGAACGGCGTGGTGTTCATCGCGCAGCTCGCGGGGCCATCCATCGGTTTCGATGTCACGAGTTTCGGCGTCGTGCAGCCCGCTGCGGTTTGGTCCGACTTCCAACTCTGGCGAATCTTCACCTACATGTGGCTGCATAGCCCAGGCTCGATCATGCACATCGGGTTCAACATGTTCTCGCTCTGGATGTTCGGCTCGTCCCTCGCGCTGCTCTGGGGCGAAGAGCGCTTCCTCAAGTACTACTTGTTATGCGGAACCGGTGCCGGGTTTCTGATCGCCTCGATCCCCTTCTTCCTGGGTCTGATCGGCATCCCCTCGAGCGCGGCCGATATCTGGGGCGTCACCCTGGGTGCATCCGGCGCCGTCATGGGCTGCCTGCTCGCCTACTCCTTTACGTGGCCCGACCGCACGATCATGCTGCTCTTCCCACCAATACCGATCAAGGCGATTTGGTTGATCCCGCTCCTCTTCGTGATGGAGTGGATCTCGGCTTCCGGCGGAAACAGCAACGTCAGTCATACGGGCCATCTCGCGGGCGTACTCGTCGGCTGGATCTATCTCGTAAACGAGGGCCGTACGCCTGGCGCGCCGACTCCTCAAGGATTGATGCACAAATGGCGGCGCTACCGCATGCGGCAGAAGATCCGCGCCGTGCATCGAGAAGATCAACAAGAACGAAATCGTTTCCGAAACGACGATGACGATGATCCCAGGCGGTTCCACTGATGAACGGCCTTCCCTCCTTCCCCTCCTTCCTTTCGCGCCCCGATCGGATGACGTCATGACGTTGCGTCGCGACGACAGTGACCGAAGTACTGGATCTGAGAATCAAGGCCCCGGCTTCGGCGGTCTGCTTCGCACAATCTTTTCACGGATTCCGTGGGGAGAGATGCGGAGCGAAGAAGAAACCCTCGTGATTCCCGCACCGGAAGGCCGTGCGGTCAGCATCCGCAATGCCAACGGCAAGACCCGGGTCGTGGGCGAAGACCGCGATGACATCGCCATTCGCGTGACCAAGAGCGTGCGCGCCGACTGCCCCGATACCGCCGCCAAGCTCCTCGAATCGATTCGTCTGCAGAACGGCGCCTCCGGCGACGTCCTTGAAATCGAAGTCCAGATCCCTCGCAAATGCGCGCGGCATGGCCTCGCTCACCTCGAGCTTCGCGTCCCGCGCGATACGAAGGTCGCTCTCAGCTCAACGAACGGAAAAATCTGCTGCGAGGGCCTCAACCGTTCGATTCGCGCCCGTTCGAGCAACGGCTCCGTCTCGATCTGTGAAGTCAACGGCGACATCGACGTCACGACCGCCAACGCGAAGGTCGCCTGCAAATGCACCCACGGCCATCTCCGTGCCCGATCGAGCAATGGCAAGATTGAGGTCGGCGGCCATCAGGGTTCCGTCGATGCGTCGACTTCGAACGGCGTCATCAAAGCATCTCTCGATGCCCTCGGTGAATCCGGCGTCTCGCTCACCACGAGCAACGGGCGCATCGCCCTCGAATTGCCGGACCATCCGGATGCGGATGTCGACATCCGCGTCGAGAATGGGCATATCCGAAACGACCTCGACCTCGAAGATGCAGGGGGCGATGCCGCCGGGCGCGTCCGTGGACGCGTCGGCAAGGGTGGCCCGCCGATCCGTCTGCGCACTTCGAACGGAACCGTCTCCGTCCGTTAGTCAGCGCGAGCGCCGCTTCTAATCCATCGCGCGATCAGAAGACAAAGCTTGCAGGTTCACCTTCGCCTCGGGTCGCTGCCTCCATCCAATCGTGCGCCCCACCACACGTGGGGCCATCGCCGTCCGATCCACCGGCCCAGGCGTAGTCGAGCAACCCCGGCGAGAGATCGCAGCGCTCCCCGAGCACCTGGCGCAGACGCTTGAACTCGCGATCGACCTCTCGGTCCATTGCCGCCGGACAGAGCAGCGGAGAGCCCTCGCAACTCGGCACCGCATCGCATCGCGTCGCTCTATGGGAAAGCGCGTGGATCTCCCGGTAGAGCACATCGCACTCCGTCTCGTATTGAGTCACTGAATACGTCGCGGGCTCCGCCGGCTCCGTCATCAACGAGCGCTCAAGGGCCGAGACAAAGGAGGACGCCGTGACCAGAAGAAAGAACGTGATCAGCGCGGCAACCGGAAGGAACGCGATCAGACGAAAACGCATGCAAGAATCCTCCACTCTTGCGCGAGGATGAAAATCCATGCGCGAGGGTGTGCATGGGTTCAGCCTATCAGTCGCGACAGCGTCCATGGGGTTAAAACACGCGGATGGCGGAACTGATAGACCATCACCTGTCACAACCCACCGCGAAACTCGCCTAACGCCCGTCTAGTCCCGACGCCTCGTCAGGACATCTCGGTCGGACGAATCAAGATGCCCCGTCTTCGATCATTTCGACGCGAAGCCCGTCAGGATCTTCGAGAAAAAACATGCGGACGGGATCTTCCAGTTCCGAGAACGAATAGATTTCGGTCGGATTGCGTCCCTCGGCTTCGGCCCGAGCATGGGACGCGTCCAGGTCGGGCACCCGGAACGAGATCCCGGAAAGACCGAGCGGTTTTTCGAAGGGCTGCGTCGGTTCGCGGGTGCGTCGCTCGTCGAGGGTTTCGATCGTGTGAATGCGTGTCCCCGCCACCAGGATGAAGGTGTCTCGAATGCGGACACCTTCACGACCGAAGATCGCGTCGAGCGCGGGCGATGCGAGTTCTTCATCCTGTTCGAGCACACCGCCCAGACCGTTGCACCAGAAGTCGATCGTCGCGTCGGTGTCCCCGCAATGCAGAATGAGATGACTCGTTTTGAGCGCGTCGGCGCGCCTTGTATTCGACATAACCCTCTCCCAGTCCCGTTTGCTTGACGGGTGCGGACTCGCTTGCGAAGGTGACTCGCGACGCCCGTGCAGACAAGGGGGAGCATTCTCTCCCACTACCCATCTGAGTTCGATCCAAGATGAGGGATCGGCAAGAGAGGAGGCGTCATGTCGGACTCGCCTGCAAGTGAAGAGGAAGCGCGAATCTACGGGGGGAGCTGCCTCTGTGGTGGGGTCGCCTATCGGGCAAAGGGCCCCTTTTCTGTGGTTGGGCGGTGTCATTGCGTGCAGTGCCGCAAGGCCTCTGGCGCGGAGTACGCGACGAACGGCTCCGTTCTGCGGGAGAATTTCGAGATCTTGCGCGGCGAAGACCTACTCCGCGAGTTCGAATCCTCGGAGGGGAACTACCGGGTCTTCTGCGGGCGGTGCGGATCTCCCCTCTATAAGCGCGTCGACGCCGACACCTCGAAGGTTCGGATCCGGCTTGGCAGCCTTGACGACGCCTATGCCGGACCGGTCCGCTTTCGTGCCTTCACAGATCAGAAGCTCGAACTCACGCCGCTTCCCGAAGATGACTTGTTGACCTTCGAGACGGCGCCCGGCGCCTAACGAATCGATTCGACGTTGTCTTCCCAATTCTGTCCGTCGAAGGGCTCCGCCGTCCAGGCCGGATCGCCGTCGCCCCTCCATTCGTCGAGACATCGGACGTTCACGTCGTAGCCGTCGGGATGAGAACGCGGGCGACTGAAGGGATGGACCCCGCAGGTTCCGCAGAATCGATGGGCAGCGGTCTCCGTGTTGAAGCGATAGGTCGAGAGTGCCGCCTCACCCTGAGTGAGTTCGAATGCGTCCGCGGGAACGATCAATCCCTTGAAGCCCTTCTTGGCACAGATCGAACAGTTGCATTGGACGTGACGTCGCTCGCTCACCCGCACGCGAAAGCGGACGGCACCGCAATGACAGCCTCCCTCGATCCACTCCGCTTCCGTCATTCAACCTTTCCCTCTTCTTTGGCCTTCCAATTGCGCGAGGCCGAACCGACTAATCCGTCTCACCCTGATTCTCTTCGTGTCGATGCACGAGATAGGCGGCGACGAGAACCGGAACGGTCAGGCCGAGACAGACGTAGCCAAGGCCCGGCCCGAAGGCGCCCGGTGGCAAAAAATATCGCGTCGCGACGATTTCGAGCGCGGCGAAGAACACGAAGTAGATCAGGACGGCGAGCGGGCGGGTCCAACCACGGAATCGCAGGACGAATAAAGACGTCAAGAGCGTCGCAAAGGCGAGCGGATTCAGGAGAGACTCCATCGACCCCGCTTCTCCTTCCACTCCGCCTTTCGCATCACGACCAGCTCATCTTTCGTGGTCTGCGGAAGATCATCGGCGATGTCGTACCACGCACTGCCGCACTCGATGAAGATATGTCGGTCCGGATGAATCTCCGGATCTCCGTCGAGCAGACCCGCGGCGAGTTCGAACCAATCGGACTCCGCCGTTGTTCCCGAGAGGTCCGGTGCAGGCGAGCCGCAATGTCGGCAGAACGCCGTGCGGTAGCCCGGCGGATGTTCACGAACCGGCGCTTCGAAGGTCACGCACGCATCCTCCCCCGACACCCACCGAAAATCACGCGCACGCACACCAACACCCGCGACGAACGCCGACCCCGAAGCCTTTCGACATCGCGGGCAATGGCAAAGCTCGAAGGGACCGACGAACGTGTCGACCTCAAACTGAACCGCGCCGCAAAGGCAACTGCCGGGGATCACGCGAACTCCTTTCCGATGACTCGGTTCTAGGGCGTATCGTTCCTCAGTGTTCGTCAATCGACCGAGCGCAGAATCGGAACGGGGCAGCGCCCGCCCACGAGTAGAAGCGCCTCTTCATACCCACCGCCGACGTCGACTCGGGTCACCTGGTCGAGACGAATCGTCATCGCCTCCTCCGCCCAGTCTGCGTCGGGGTCGATCGTCACGAGCCGAAGGTCTTCGTCACCCACCGACTGCACATGACCGATCTGGCAGATCCCGGCGTCCTCCATCTCGGTATGAATCGTCACGAGGTCGAAGAGCCGGCCAAGGGTCCGAATCGTCGAGGCCCAACCGCTCAGATCGACTTCGGGCGCGCCATCCACGTTCTCTTCCCGAAGACGAAGTGCGCCCTCGATAAAGGCTTCGTGTTCATGGGGCATCTCGAGATTGCTCACGTCTTCGATGCGCATCACGGAAAACCCGTCGAACCGGATCGAGTCGGAGATTCGCAGGAGTAGGACGAGCGAGGGGCCAAGCCCGACGATGTATCCGATTTCGTCTTCGTCCTCGAAGACTTCGCGGTCAAGCGCTACGACATGCGCTTCGGCCATGGCCTCTTCGATCTGTTCACGCATAGCCGGGTCTCCTCACCAAGGGGCGTCGGTGGGAGAGTATCAGAGCCCCGACCAATCCGTTGATTGCGCAGCGACTCAGCGAGGCAACCGTTGGAGATACTCGCGCCGGAGCATCGAATAGAGGACGAGATCGACATAGCCACCGGGGTAGGCTTCCACTTCGCGCATGACGCCTTCTTGCTGAAACCCAAGGCGGGCGGCGACCGCGCGACTCGCCCCATTTTGCACCGCCGCGCGAAGCACGATCCGGTTGAGCTCCATCGACTCAAAGCAATATTCGACGAGCGCAGCGGCGCTCCGGGTCATGATCCCGCGCCCTTCGGCGTCCTTCGTCAACCAGTAGCCGAGATCGCCGCTTCGATTCGGCCGATCGATCGGATGGACACCGACGAGCCCGACCACCCGGCCCTCTTCTCGGATCACAGCGGTGCAGGCCTCGCCACGAGCGCGAGCCTCCACAACGGATCGCACGAACGCGTCGGTGTCAGAGGCCGCGCGCGTCGTTTCAACCCAGGGGAACCAGGTTTCGAGATGAGCGCGATTGGAGTCGATCCGCTGAAACAACTCGTCCGAGTGTGCAGAGGAGACTTCCTTGAATGCGAGGCGGTCGTCAAGCTTGAGTTCGAGCATCATCAGGGTTCCACTTTGGCACGGGGGCAAGCAACTGGCTCGAGACGCATTCGGATCAGTCACGCGGATCATCGTCGGTCGAATGAAGCGTCCGACCTGGCGTCAAGTAGAGCTCCTTGGTTCGGGCGAGCATCGTTTGTCTGTGCCAACAGCCACGCGGCACGACAAACATGCCCCCTTCCCTGACCTCAACACGCTCACCCGGGCCACCCGCGAGCGGCAGAATTTCGACATCGATCGCCCCTTCGAGAATTTGCAGAAGCTCGTCGCAGTCGGGATGCATCTCCCAGGGCGAGGTCCCTCCCCCCTCGGACCAAAATACGCCCAGCTGTCCGTTATCGAAATCAGCGAGCGTTCGAAACTCCATCTCTTCAAGCGAGTCCGCGACGGCTGCGGGCCGGATCGATCGCAGGGATGTCGTCATGATGGGCTCCTCGTGTTTCTCGAAAGAATTGTTATTCGTTTGGCTCGCCGGGCCAAATAAACTCGATCCGAAGACCGCCCGGCTCGCGGCACATCATGTGAACTCGCGGACCTGCGCCGACGAGCTCGGGCGCGAATTCAATCTCAACGCCTTCGGCGGCTTGAAGCTTCGCAGAGACGGCTCGCAAGCCCTCTTCGGTTTCCACCTCGAGCGCGAGATGATGGAGGCCAATGTTCTTTCGACGCTCGAACGCCGCAACGTCGAGTGCATGATCCACTTCCCAAAGGGTGAGCCGCAAATGCCCATCGGAAACCGCAGTTCGCGGGTAAGACTCATCGCGACCGGATTCGGTCCAACCCAGGACGTCGACGAAAAACGACGTCGTGTCGTTGAGGGAGAGGACGGAGAGGCCAAGGTGGTTCAGGCCACGAGTCGACGGCATTTCGATCCTTTCGGTGCGCGGGGAAATGATCTCTCTACACGCTCACCCGAACGCGCAAACGAGCACGCTCACTTCGGATGAAGCTTAAGCTTGGGTGAGGTTCGAGGGGTTGTCGTTGGTGGCGGAGGCGCATCGGATGCGGGCGTTGTCTTCGCACCCTCGTCTAGATCGAGCGCGGGATCGAGTGGCACTCCGAGCCGCCTCACGATTTCATGACTGAAGCTTTTTGTCTCGCTGACCTCCGCGGTGAGCGAGCAAAGCCCGTCGCGGTAGCGGATGGATTTCGCGTCCGGCTCCAGATAGGCGAAGACAACATAAGCGACGCCCACTTCAAAGGCGCGATCGCAACTGCTCACCACGTTCGACTCCGCGTGGGCGTAGACCCTGCCCTTTCGCGATACGGGGCCCTTCCAAACCGCAGCGACGTCGAAGACCCACGATCGATATCCCTCAGGCACCTCCTCTTCGAACCCCACGCGAGACACTGCGCGACCGAAGAAGATGTAGTCGGCTTTTTCACGCGCAGTCGCGACATCCGGGTTCCACGGCTCAACCGGATCGCATCGACAGGCCGCCGCTGTCTCTGCTGAAACCACGACGAGCACGACTGCCGTGAAGAGCGTGAGGAGGATGGATTTCATGCTCCGGTCCTACTCCCAGCACGAGAAGGTATGAACTCACCCATTCGCTCGAACTCCTTTTCGAATCCGGGCGGCGAGATGAGCACGATGACCCGCGACGATATAGAACGCCTCTTCACAGCTCTCGTGGTGATGCGGAGGGGGTCCCTCGGTTGTCGGCGAGACCGTCATCTCCGTCACCGAGTACGCGCCTGCGGTTGCGTCCGCTGTCGCCTTGATCGTAAACACGTCGCCGATGAAACGGATCGGACAGTCGTCCTCGGGTCGATGATGGTAGACGGGCCGTGCTTTCCCTGCGTCCGTTCCCATTCCGCTCTCCTGCGATGCGCGTTTCCGATTCTGCGAACACCCTCGCCATCGCACGAAGAGACTATCACGGTGCGTATCGCTATTCGGACATCCTTTTCGAAACCACATCATGAACCTTGGTTTCTAGAATCTGGTCCGGCGTCTCTTTCCATTTCCGGGAGACGTCTCTCAGATCGACGCGCTCTGTCTCGTCAAGAAAGGGCAGAACCCAATGAATGCCTGCCTTCTTGTAGCCGACGTACTTCCCGGAGCGCGTCACGACCATCCATTCGTGCCGCGCAACGATCCGAACTCCGATCAGCAAGTAGATCACCGCCGCAAAGAACAACAGTCTCACCACGATCACACGCCCACTCTCGGCCGCGGAGCATGCCGCGACGAAAACATGCGCAGCGCCCACCGGGCTCGGTTCAAGAAGTTCCCGAAAGGGTATCAGACGCTCGATCTGCCGAGTTCAAACAGAACCGACCGATCCTCTACGGCTGTGAATAGCGCGGCAAGCGGGAGCGGAAGAGCTTGTAGTGCTCATCGCAGATCATCTTCGCTCCGCAGAAGTCCACGAAAGCCGCGGTTAGGTCGCCTTCTTCTTGAAATTTCGCTTCGCAAAGATCACACCAGCCCTGAAGATCGTCCGGGTCTGACGATGTCTCGAAGAACTCGCGACCGGGCGCGTTGTCACGAAGGATATGCTGGCAGATGAGCGCGCCGGGCCGCCGACCATGGGTGTGGCAATTGATATGGACGAGTTTGTCTGATTCGGTCATACGGTCTGGCCCTAGCAAGACGCTCGATAGGCAGAGAAGAGACCAGAAACCAGCACACCGTCGATCTGCATCCCCAGGAGACCACCGTCCTTCGCTCTCACGACCTCAGATTGATTCAACAACTCGATCGTCATTCCTCTCGCAAGTCTCCTCGCCCGCTAAACCGGCACTTCAGTCTCTCACATACTCAATTCGCGAGAAGGATACCGGTCCTCTCAACACAGCACGATCGTCCCTCTGAGACCCCTGCTACAGGCGGCGGATGCCCCTTCCACCCTCGTCAAGACACGGTCAGATACATAGGCTTGTTATGCGGCGCCGGAGTTTTTGCCAGGCCCAATGGCCTTTCCCTTACGTTCCGCCTCTACGATAATCAAAAAGGTGAGGAAGATGAGGCCAGCGTCGAGGGACACGAAGAATGTATCTAGCTCCGTCCACGGTCCCTTCTGAATCCGAAACGCGAGAACCGAGGTACCGACTGCGAGAAGTTGCGTCCCGAGCAGAACGCCTCCGTGGGGCCAGGCTGGACTTCGAAGGTAGATCGAAGAAACGCTTCGGCGCTTGTCTACAAAGCTCTCCCACCCATACTCTTCGGGAGAAGCATCATCGAAATGCTTCTTGATATAGGAGGCCAATCCTCGCACTCGATAGTGATTCTGAGCCCAAGACAGGGCTATCAAAAAGGCAAGCGCAGGATACAAGAGGCCAATCTGATAGTTCACCTGAAGAGAGAATCCAGCGATTGTACCGAAGACAAGGACGGCGCCTGACGCAACTTGAGTCTCTCAAGGAGTTCTTGACGAAGTGCAACGTACTCATAGTGGGATCGCATTGAGGTACCACATAGCGGCATCACCAATAATCTTCAGGCTCGCCGTGAAGAGGTGTATCGAGAGGATACCGCCTCAGAGCCAGACAGCACGAGCCCCCTACTTCACCTACCGGGGGCACACGAAGAGCAGGCGGCGGGCACACGTTTCACGCTCAATAGAAGACATTCTGGTCCAGATCCTTGTTATTCGCCGTCCAGCTTCTTGTTTAGGAAAATCGCGAGCTTGGACCCGAATTCTTTCCATCCTGCCGCGCGAAAGAGACTCTGCGCCGACTCATTGAAGGACCAAACATCAAGAACGAGTCGGTCAGCGCGCTCATCGGCCCCGATCTGTCGAAAGTCTTCGAGAAGACGCCAACCATATCCTCTCCGCCGAAATTCAGTGGCGACTTCGATCTGAGCCAGATAGGCGACCTTTCGCGAATGCTCGAAGAGCGTCTCTGGACGGGCTTCGATTCGTGTGATCGCATGCGCCACCACTTGGCCATCCGATTCTAGAACACGAAGGTGTGTCTCCGTTCTAGGCAGTAGCGGCGCGAGGTGCGCGCGTGCTTCACCGACCGAAAAATGGCGATAGACGTCCGGAATTTCGCGAACGTGGTCATTCTGAATCCGCACCATGGCCTCAGCCAAGGCGGCCAGATCGGCTTCTCCGGCGTCCCGAATCATCGCATCCTCCTCAGCGCGAGAGTAGAGCCGTCATGCGCCGGCGCCCACCACATGCAAACCAACCGGATGATGCCGGATCGCGGCGGCTGCGTGGCCTACATGCTTCGTCGAGTGGCTTTCAATGAGGAAGATATCGCTCCGAAGCCAAGCAGCCAGAGCGGCCTTCTCGCGCCTGCGCGAGATGAGGTCGCAAAGCTCACTCCCAACTTGACAAACGGCCCGTCTGGTTCAGGGGCTTGTTATGCGGCGTGGATGTATTTGACGTCAACTCAGCTTTCGTCGGCGAGGAAATAGGTCAGCGATTGAATGAGACCCGATCTGACTACGAACAGATCGACGACATGAAGGTTGGAACCGTCTGCAAGCGCGATACGAATTTCGGCAGCAACTCGATCGCCAGAAACGAGAAGGTCGCCGATCAAGTCAGGAGTCGGACTCGCATTGGCAATCGACTTCGCGTAGAAAGATCGAATCTCTTCACGCCCCGAAGTCAATTGACCCAATCCAACGAGCTGCGCCGCTTCATCGAAAAGGTCGGCGACACCAGAGTCGCGTGAACGAATCCCTGCAAAATACGCGCGGACAGTGTCTGAAGCGCTTCGATTATTCGCCATTGATCGGCTATGCCGCATAACGGCTACGCCCATAACCTGCAGGCTCGCCGTGTGAGGGTGAGCCGAGAGGATACAGCCCCGGAGCCAGACAGCACGAGCCGCCCGCTTCGCATTCCGAAGGACGAAAAGCAGCGGGCGGCGGACTCCCATTCCTAACTCGTCAGGAGACCGTCTGGTTCAGGGGCTTGCCATACGGCGTGACGTGGCATTGCGCCGCTTCGCCAGACTCAGTTCGCTCTCGATCGAGATTCACGCCAAATCATGACGGCGACTCCGAGGACCAGTCCGGCAAGAATTCCGCCAAGGATATACTCAGTGCTCTCGCGAATTGCTCCACCGATCGCACCGCCGATTCCGCCGACCATCATCAGGGCGACGAAGGTTCCCGTTTCCCGGAACTTGGAGACTGAATGTGTGACTCCAGTCATTTCGCGAAGGCTGGATGTTCGACGTATTCGACGCATCTCGTCATGTCGCATAACGGATCTGTCCAAAAGGTGCAGACTCCGCTCAAAGGGTTTCGAAGATGGTACCGCTTTCGCCGCCAGCCGGTACCGAGCGGACTTTCGCGCGTAAGCGCGATCTAGGCCTCAGGGGCCCCGTCTCCACGCCAACAGACTGTCTGTCAGCTTCAGGGACTTGTTATGCGGCGCGAACGGCTCAAGGCGACGAAGACAGGAGGGGCAAGACTTCCTCGCGCAACTTTGAGACTGCGAGTTTGCGCGCCCCCAGTCGCTCAAGCTCGTCTGCTGCAGCCTGCAAAATTTCCTTCGAGCGGGTCTCAACGTACTGAGGTCCCTTCTCCAGCTCAGACGTATCAAAAAGGACCTCGTGTCCACCCGGATCATGAGTCGCCCAACATATTCCGTCTGCATCCGCATCGAACTCTTCCTGGGTATAGGACTGCACTACCCCGTCGGCACTCGGACAAGCGTCCAGTACAGACTTGTGGGCGCTCTCGACGTCGCCACCACGAATATTGACGAGCGGTTGATCGAGAAACGACATCAGGGCGAGGCGAAAATTGCCGGATGATAGAATCACGCGTTTTCCGGGAACCTCCGACACGAGCGTCAACCCACAGGCTAAATAGAAGCGCTTAGACGACTCAAGGTCCGGCGCAGGAAGGCAAAGGCTTGCCCAACCAAGGAACGGCACGATTCTCCCTCCCAGTCCCGAGTGCGCGCGGCAAGAGTTCATGCCGCATAACGGCTACGCCCATAACGTGCGGGCTCGCCAACTGAAGGTGAGTCGAGAGGATACCGCTCCGGAGCCAAGCAGCTAGAGCGGCCTTCTCGCGTACACGCTAGATGAGGCCGCGGAGCTCATTCCCACCTCGGCAAACGGCCTGTCTGGTTCAGGGGCATGTTATGCGGCGCGGAGTCAGGCTTTGCATACGATCTTGAGAGTATGAGTATGTCCTCCTGAGTCGACTAGGGCTGCCTCAGCCTGCAGAAGCTCCTCGAGCAGCTTCTGTGCTCGATCTAGCGAGATTTGTTTCGTGTCTGCGTAGCGGCGAATAAGGTCCTCCTTCGACAGGCTGATCTCGCCGCCGTCCCACAAGCCCTCGGCTTTCGCGAATCTCGCCATGTGGATGGCTTCGCCGGAAGCAAGTCGCACGGCATGAAGGCTTGCCTCCTTTTGAGGATCCCAGTCCTGGGCGCGTAAATGCGAAAACTTCGCGCGACCAGGGTACCTGTTCTCGACGTCGTCTTGGATTGCCAGCTCATCGGGATCAAAGAGTCGGACAAAGTATGTAAAGAATCGGCAACCGACACTGGACATTGGCAGTCGTCTCCGTGCCGCATAGCGGGTACGCCCATAACCTGCAGGGATCGCCATCGAGCCCAGGTCGAGCGGATCAAGGTCGCCGCCAGAATACCGCGAGCGGCCTTTTCGCGCGCCAGCGCGAGTCGAGGCCGCGGACTTCACTCCCATCCTGACAAACGCCCTGTCTGGTTTAGGGGCTTGCTAATCGGCGTGGCGTAGTAACGCATTGCGGTATTAACGCACAACGCTACTATCTTAGAATCGTGATTCGTTCTTTCTCGGACTCAAAGACCGCGCAGGTTTTCAATCGAATCCGCGTCTCGAAATGGTCGAAGGACATTCAGCGTCAGGCCCTGCGAAAGCTCCTCCTGCTTGAGGCAGCGGAAAACGTCGAGGATTTGCGAGTCCCGCCGGGAAACAAGCTCGAGCGGCTAAAGGGCAACAGAAAAGGGCAGTACAGCATCAGGGTCAACGATCAGTGGCGAATCTGTTTCAAATGGTCGAACGGAAATGCAACCGACGTCGAGATAGTCGACTACCACAGGGGATGATTTCATGGCACCAAGAAAGCTAGAACCAATTCATCCAGGAGAGATTCTCGCAGAGGAGTTTCTCGCTCCTATGGAGATCACCCAGTATCGGCTAGCGAAAGACATCAGCGTCCCCGCGCGGCGAATCAACGAGATCGTTCAGGGGAAACGCGGCGTCTCGGCGGACACAGCACTCCGCCTTTCGCGATACTTCGGAACATCTGAACGATTCTGGATCAACTTGCAGTCGCACTACGACATAGAGCTGCAGAAGGACAAGCTAGGTCCGCGACTCAAGAGAGAGGTCGTCGAACTGCAACGAGCTGGCTGAGAGTCATGCCGTATAACGGTTCCGCCGATAACCTGCGCGGTCCGCCTAAGGGGTTAAGTCGAGACAATACCCTTCGTCGCCAGGCGGTACGAGCGGACTTTTCTTCGCTTTGCGAAGAATCGAGGCCGCGGAGTTCCGATCCGAACTCGACAGACTCCGCGTCTGGTTCAGCGGCTTGCTATCCGGCGTTCCACAGCACCGGGATCGCAATCAGTCCTGCGACCCCGAGGATGTGGAAGATCCAGTCGTCGAGCTCAACCGGCAACTCTCCAGGTGGGGCGCTTCCCGGAACCCACGCCGCAGAGAGACCGGAGAGGATCCCGAGACCAAGGACCCACGGATAGTCTGTAGGGTGACTCTCAACTGCAAGGACAACCAAGGCCATCGCTACGGCCACTCCGGCGACTACGGCAGAGGCGTACCTTATGAGAGAAGCTCGAGCGGAACGACTCGGAGCCCGCATTCAGCACCTCGCTCGGGGAATGCCGGATAACGGCTACGCCCATAACCTGCGGAGTTCGCTCAAAGGGTTGAGTCGAGAGAATGCCCTTCGTCGCCAGGAGGCACAAGCGGACTTTTCTCTTCGGAACGAAGAGAATCTAGGCCGCGGAGACCCGCTCCCACCTCGGCTAACTCTCCGTCTGGTTCAGCGGCTTGTTATGCGGCGTGCTCTAGCGCCATAGCTGTTTCTCGATAGCACGAAGAAGAGTCCACCAATATCCGAATCCAAAGGCATGAAGTAAGTCATCAGTCTCTCGAGTGAACTCCGCGGGCGGACGCTCTACAAGAGCCTTCAAAGCAGGAGATTCAAGGAGGAAGCCCTCGCACTCGGGGCAGAAGTCCGCGTCGACGAGATATCGCATCTTGGACCGCACCGACCCTAAGCATCGAGGACACCGGCGCTCTCCCTCGGGGATTTCGACGGGCTTCGATTCTGGCGGCGGAAGAAGCCCGTGCCGGTATTCGACCGCGCGACGGAAAGCCTCCATTTCGTCGCGATCAAACCAAAGTGCGCCACACGCAATGCAGCGGTCGAGCTCAACGCCGGCACGACACTCTGGTTGCATTCGAGCTGAGCAGGCCGGGCAGTCGATAGAGGCACTCCAGGTCGTGCATGCCGCATAACGGCTACGCCCATAACCTGCAGGCATCGCCAGTTGAAGGTGAGTCGAGAGGATACCGTTCCGGAGCCAGGCAGCTAGAGCGGACTTCTCGCGGTCACGCGAGATGAGGCCGCGGAGCCCACTCCTACCCCGGCAAACGGCCTGTCTGGTTCAGGGGCTTGTTATGCGGCGGGCGGCGGATGAGGCTCGGCGCCGCGAATCGACCCGCAGAGCGCATCAAGAAGTCTGGCGAATTCGTCGAATTCATCACCGTAGGCCGTCAGTGAGCATTCGAAAATTGCGTCCGGGAATCGAAGTAGGATATGACGCGAACGTAGCGGGGTAGAGAATCCACCGTCGTCGGATTCGAAGGTCATTTCGAATGTTTGATCAAATATTTCGGCAGGAATTCCCGAGATGCCGATTCTCTTTGGTTCGGCCAGATCTGTCGAAGACCGACGAAGAGATCTCCGAAAGTCCTCTTCATTCTCGACGAGGCGAACGGCGAACTCAGGAAACATCGATCGACCACCATCATCCCGTTCGTGCTCGCGGAAAGACACCTCAGGACACACCGTTCGCCGGCATCGGTACCAGAGTCCGTCGTCGAACCCCGGTATCGACGCGACGAGGTACGACGTCCCCGGAATTCGGATCTCTTTTGGTGCGCCTGCGATTGGCTGAGCGCACCCCAAGGTGAGGGCGAGGATGACGATTCCGGCGAGTCGGATACGCATGGCCGAGCCTGCCGCATAACGGCTACGCCCATAACCTGCAGGCTTCGCCAGTTGAAGTTGAGTCGAGAGGATACCGCTTCGGGGCCATGCAGCTAGAGCGGCCTTCTCGCGTCTCACGCGA
>Ga0316209_1002188_pt1 | contig 16565 bp, 14 predicted proteins | sample 6monopyrite_MG_FD_204945 | JGI IMG/M metagenome (GOLD analysis project Ga0316209, IMG submission 204945) | Microbial mat bacterial communities from mineral coupon in-situ incubated in ocean water Damariscotta River, Maine, United States -... | ecosystem: Environmental > Aquatic > Marine >...
CTTTTCTTACAACCTTCCCTTGTCGTGAACCTTTCGGCTAACCCGTTATCCGTAACGAGGAGGCGCATTCTACAGCTTTAACCAAAAGCGTCAACACCTTTATGAAATACTTTTGTAATATTTTTAATCCGACTTAATTTATGCTTATTCTTTAAGCATAATTCGAGCAATTTTCTTCTTGCCAGCCTGAATAATATACTCGCCCACACCCAATCGACACTTTGCATCAACTACTTCCCAATCAACCTTTACACGGCCATTGGTTAACATATCTTTTGCTTGTGCTGAATTTTGAGCCAAACCTGTACGATTAATAATTGCTGACACCGGCAAATCATCTTGCCCATCCAGCTCTACCTCAATCTCTGGTGTACCTTCTGGCAGTTCACCTTCTTTGATAATGTTTCCCGCGCCTTTATCTGCATTCGCTGCAGCCTCTTCTCCATGGAAACGCGCTATTAACTCCCTGGCCAGTTCAATTTTAATATCTCTAGGATTCCGGCCTTGTTCCATTTCTTGCTTTAATCCAATGATTTCATCCATAGACTTAAAACTAAGCAACTCGTAATAACGCCAGATCATTGTATCTGGCATAGAAACAATCTTGGTGAACATAACTCCAGGCGCATCCGTGATCCCTACATAGTTATCTAGAGACTTGGACATCTTATTCACACCATCCAAACCTTCTAATAAGGGCATCATAATAATCGTTTGAGGATCCTGCCCTTCACTTTTCTGTAGTTCACGCCCCATTAACAGATTGAACTTCTGGTCAGTACCACCAAGCTCCACATCCGCCCGCATGGCGACCGAGTCATAACCCTGCACCAATGGATAAAGGAACTCATGTATTGAAATGCTCTGTTCAGCTTTATAGCGCTTTTTAAAATCATCTCGCTCAAGCATTCTGGCCACGGTCTGTTTTCCTGCTAGCTTAATCATGTCGGCAGCGCTCATTTTGCCCATCCACTCAGAATTAAAGACAATTTTTGTCTTGTCCTTATCAAGGATTTTGAACACCTGCTGCTGATATGTTTCTGCGTTTGCTGCCACCTGCTCTTCTGTTAGAGGTGGTCTTGTTGCGCTTTTACCTGTTGGATCACCAATCATCCCGGTAAAATCACCAATCAAAAACAACACTTCGTGACCTAGTTCCTGGAACTGTCGAAGCTTATTAATTAAAACGGTATGGCCGAGATGTAAATCTGGAGCCGTAGGATCAAAGCCCGCCTTAATTTTTAAAGGCCGCCCTGATTCCAACTTCTTAACCAGCTCTTCTTCGACGAGTATTTCTTCGGCACCACGCTTTATTAGCGCTAGTGATTCGTCTACAGATGACATACGTGACTCCACATCGTTAAATATATACAGGCAAGCAAGCTTACAGCCCACTTAGAATAGTGCAGGCGTTATACAAGAGGCTCTATAATAAGGCAAGTAGAGATACGTGAGACAGATGAAACATACTATAAAATCAATACCATATTTCCTTGTTGTAGCCAGCGCTTTTAGTCTTACTGGCTGTGAGCAACAGAACAACACCCCGCCACCTAATAGCATCTCCCTCGTAGCTGTGGGTGACATTATGCTCGGCGGTACAGCGGAAGAAGTACTCATAGAGAATGGTTACGACTACCCCTTTGCAAAAGTACAACACCTTCTAGCAGATGCAGATATCGTCATTGGCAACCTTGAGGGACCTCTAACCAACCTATGTGAAAGCACACTAGATGACAAAGAATACATATTTCGATCGCCACCAGATTTAGTTGCCCCTGCATTAAAAAAAGCCGGCTTTAATATTCTGAACCTTGCGAATAATCACATCCTTGATTTTGATATTCAGGGCATGACCGACACAATAGAGAACTTAAACAAACTAAACATTCAAACCGTTGGCACGGGCAACAACTCAGCAGATGCACGATCAGGAACAGTTCTGCAGACAAACAATGGAAGTGTTGGTTTTTTAAGCTACTCGCTCACCTTTCCTGAATCATTTTGGGCCACCAAAGACAAAGCAGGCACCGCCTTTGGGCATGAAAAAGATATCCGAGAAGACGTACAACGATTAAGCAAACAAGCAGACTATGTAATTGTATCGTTTCACTGGGGTAGAGAAAAATCGCTCGAGTTAAGGCCGTATCAACCCAAACTTGGTCGTACTGCCATTGATGCCGGAGCAGACATAGTACTCGGGCATCACCCTCATGTTTTACAAGCCGTAGAAGAATATAACGACGGCTTAATTATTTATAGCTTAGGGAATTTTGTGTTTGGCTCTTATAGCACCGATGCAAAAACCAGCGTTATTGCCCGACTTACATTACATAACGGCAAATATTACAGCGCTGAATTCACACCTATTAATGTTTCAAATACAGAAGTCATTTTCCAGCCCCATCCTTTAACTGGAAGTGCCGCATCAACTGTAATCAAGCAGATAAATTCACTTTCAAAAGAACTAAATACCGACCTAATTCAAACGAATGACAAAGGTTTCTTGCATACTAGTTCAAATTAAATACAATCTTTCTCCCTGAAGATTTGATTTTCCTTCTTTTTCCAGCTATTTTACTTAAAAAAACATAGATAAATCCGTGAATTACAACAACTTCATCAACAAAGACTTTCGCAGCCTTTCGCAGCCTGCCAAAAGTCATCGACACCCCGCTCTACGCTGGGCCCTGTTTGCTGCTGGTTGCGCCGTTATTGGTGCCGTCATAGCCAACACGGGCAGCAATGAAAATAATGACATTGCAGTAAATCACGACACCTCTGCAAAACAGGCAACTCTAGCAACTTCAAAAGCTAATGAGACACCTACCAGTATCCAGCTTAATTTAGCGCTCCCATCGTCTGCAAAACAAAATAGTAAACACCTCGACCTAAATTTAGATACTACTGAAGACAGTAGTGCCGTGAAATACAATGATCTTGAAAACCCGGCCTGGAAGACACTCAAGGTTAAGCGTGGTGATAGCCTTTCTGTTTTGTTTGATAGAGCCAAGGTTAAGCCAAACCAGCTTCTAGCACTTATGAAGCTAGGTAAAGCAACTAAAGAGCTACGCCGAATCCATCCTGGCGACTCAGTAAAGATTATGAGTAACGACGAAGGACAGCTGCTTGCATTAAATTATCAAATTGATACCGTTCGTTACCTACAAGTTGAGCGTGAAGGAGACAAGCTTGTTGCAGGCCTTCACAAACATGAGATTGAAGTTCGTAATGCCTATGCATCAGGTGAAATTGAGTCATCGTTGTTTTTGGCATCGGCAAAAGCTGGACTCTCACAAAGTCTAATTATGGAGCTTGCCAATATTTTCGGTTGGGATATCGACTTTGTACTCGATATACGTAAAGGTGATCAATTTACAGTTATCTATGAAGAGCGCTTTAAAAATGGTAACAAAATAAAAGACGGCAATATCCTCGCTGCTGAATTCATTAATCAAGGCAAAACTCACCGCGCATTACGTTATACAGACCCTGTTACAGGTAATGCGGGTTACTATTCAGATGACGGCCGCAGCTTACGTAAAGCTTTTTTACGCAGCCCCGTTAATTTTAGCCGTATAAGCTCGCGCTTCACTACAAAACGTTATCACCCTATATTGCATAAATTCCGCTCTCATAAAGGCGTTGATTACGCAGCTGGGCGAGGCACTCCTATTCGAGCATCAGGCGACGGTAAAGTCATTTTTAAAGGCCGCAAAGGCGGCTACGGTAAAACAGTTGTGTTAAAACATGGTAGCCGTTACACAACGCTTTACGCTCACTTAAATAACTACAATAAAAAAATTCGCTCAGGCGGACGTGTGAAGCAAGGACAGGTTATTGGTTACGTAGGATCCACAGGCCTTGCATCAGGACCTCACTTACATTATGAATTCCGCGTTAATGGTGTGCACCGAAATCCTCTAACTGTAAAATTTCCAAGCACGAGCCCTATCCCAAAACGCTACCGTGACAACTTTGAGTTAAGCACTCAAGGCTACGTTGCTCAGCTAAAAGTACTTTCGCGTAATGCTTTAGCTTTAAACGACAAGCAATAATGACAGAGCTCTATGCTGGTCTGATGTCCGGCACCAGCATGGACGGTATCGATGCCGTACTCGTTGAGTTTAATGGCTCGCAAATTAAACTCATCACAAGCCACAATTACTCTATTCCAGCAGACCTTAAAACAAAGTTATCCCTGTTAAGCCTGAATTCAGAAACAGCAACTATAGATATGCTCGGTGAAGCCGATGCGGAACTCGGCAGCTTATTTGCCGACGCGATTAATAAACTGCTTTCAGTCGCGGGCATTCATGCAAGCGAAGTTACTGGCATCGGTTCACATGGGCAAACTATTCGTCATCGCCCAGACTTAGCTCATCGTTTTACGATGCAAATCGGCGACGCAAATAAAATCAGTTACAAAACAGGTATTACTACAGTTGCAGACTTCCGCCGTAAAGACATGGCCGCCGATGGTGAAGGCGCACCACTCGCACCCGCCTTTCATCAACAGGTTTTTCATTCCAAAAATGAGAACCGCGCCGTTTTAAATATTGGTGGAATTTCAAACTTAACCTATTTACCAAAAGACAAAGATCAAACCTGTTTTGGATTTGATTGTGGGCCAGGCAATATTTTAATGGATGCCTGGATCCAGCGGCATCAACAATTAGCTTTCGACAAAAATGGTGAGTGGGCCGCCAGCGCTAATGCTGATAAAAAATTTATCTCACTGCTGTTGAATGATGAGTTTATTCGTCAAACACCACCGAAGAGCACTGGTAAAGAACATTACCATCTAGGCTGGCTAGAGCAGCAATACAATATAAAACAACTAGAGACAGCGCAGGTACAGGCAAGCCTTTGTCAATTCACTGCCGATAGCATAATTTACGCAATCGAAAATCATTTGCCCGATTTAGATCGCCTCATCGTCTGTGGTGGGGGAGCACATAATGCGCATTTAATGTCACTACTTAAAAGCAGCCTTCCGAAAATAACTATTGAATCAAGTGAGAAACATGGCATCCACCCTGACTGGGTTGAAGCAATTGCCTTTGCATGGCTAGCCAGAAAGACCCTTAATAAACAAAGTGGAAATTTGCCTGCTGTAACTGGCGCTAGCCAAGCCGTTATTTTAGGCGCTATTTATCCTGCAGATTAAACTTAAAAACACCATTTTATGATGGAAGAAAATCAATAGGATACTTAACCGTAACTGCTTCAGTATTGCCCGGCTTAAACTTAAACAGCTTCACCCTGGACATTATTTTTCTTTCTAGTTTAGGGTTATTTAAATCACTTGATAGAATTTTCACAGCCGTCACCCGGCCGTTTGCCGCTATTGTTAACTCAATAACGACTTTACCCTGTAAACTTGGATCTTTTCTAAGCGCACGATTATAAATACTGTAAATCGCACCTTTATTTTTCTGAAATACCTGTTCAATTTCATACTCTGCCCGGACAAGTTTTCCGGACTTGCTTCGCTTAGGCGCTTGCTTAGGGGCATTGGCAGCAATTTTACTACTTACCTTAGTCGTACTTCGGGAAGCTAAAGCACCTCCACCCGTCGTTTTGCTTAAGCTACGTGTATTTATACCACCGCTACTCTTTAATGCTTTACTAGATATAACTGACTGGCTACTGAAGTCTTGCTTTTGGGTTTTGCCTGATTTACTCAATGGCTGATCTGCAAATTCAGATAAATCGAACGTATCTCTCAAGTCATTCAGCTCATCGCTTAACGCAACCAAGCCAGAACTCGCTGCTACTTTCTGTGCGGACTTTTGCTTAGGTGTTAATTTTCGTTTTACAGGTTTTTTTAATTTTTTCTTAACAACTGGTTTTTCTTTTAGCTTTTTCTGCACAGCTTTAGGAACAGGCGGCGGTGGTAGCTTCTTTTTCTCAAGTATTAATTGCGCGAGTCGAGGAGACACTGACTTCAAATCTTTTTGAACCGGTTCAGAAGTAGGCAAATAGGGAACCACTAAACCAAACACAGTAAAAACCACGACACAAACTAGTAAAATGCGCTTAAAGCGACGATCATTCTCACTTTCAACCCAGGGTAAAAATGGCTCATCCCATGTATTTATACTCGACATGCTTAAGCCTCGTCCACCGCTTTTCTATTAACCGCTAAAGAAATATTAGAAAAATTTGCCGCAGCACAGGTAATCATTATCTTCTTTAACAATAGATAAGGAACCTCTTTATCACCCATTATGGTAACGCCTTTTTGCATTACATCTTTTGCCTTTTCAGCACTCTTTTTATTCAACTGACTTTTAAGCTGGGTCATGAGCGGAATAATAATATTATTTTTTGCTTTCAATACGTCGCTTATTTTTCCGACTTTCTTCCCCTGGATGAGAATGTTCTCATCACCTACAATTATTACCACATTTTCTTTTGGTAGTTTCTCTGCCGTAGACAAGGGTAATTTTATGTTTTTAGGCGTAGGTAAAATATCTGAATTGGCTGCACTCACCAATAAAAAAAACACAAGAATAGTGAAGATATCCATTAAAGACACCATGTTTAAAGAGGCGCCCTGATCCTTGCGCCGCTCATGATGCCTTTGCATTCTTTTTACTTTACTTGATTCTTGCATCTATCAATCCTATTTAACGCTTAGCAGCATCGCCAATTGAAATATTTGGAAATAATTCGGCAATAACTACCTCATCATCCTGCAGCGTTTTAAATTCTCTTACCGTATCCATTAAACTCACTAAAGTGTCATATTCTATATATGGCTCTGAGAGTATGGTGATATTCGTTTTTTCAGGGAATTTAAACTTAATTAATTTTAGTGTCTGATTTAATAAAACATAGTTGTAACCACTTTGAGTAATGGGTATACGCTTTATTAAACCGCCCTTAGTGTCAGAAACCTCTAAACCATTCTTGCGAACAGTGACTTGTAGTTCTAATTCAGGCTTCTTATTACCTGGCTTAGATGAATCCATACCAGGCAACTTCAAATCTAAAACACTAATATTAGTAAATACTGCCGTCATCAATAAAAACGGCACTAGCACCACCATCAAATTCATGAAGGCCGTGATATTCAGCTCTACCTGGGTATTCCGTTTAGACTTTTTTCGACGTTTAAGTGACATAGTCGTCTACTTATTGCTTAATCATAATTAAGTTAACAAATTTAACGGTTGCCATTTCCAGGCTATCCACGACTTCCGTGGTTTTTGTTTGCAATATAGAGAACATAATTATCAACGGAATCGCAACTGCCAAACCAAATGCCGTAGTATTCATCGCAACAGAAATACTGCTAGATAAAATTTCTGCTTTTAACGAAGGATCTACCTGAGCAACAGCAGTAAAAGCTTTTATCAAGCCAGTAATTGTACCGAGAAGCCCTAACAATGTTGCAATGTTTGCAAACATGGCTAAATAATGCGTACGCTTTTCAAGTCGAGGAATTATCTCCATCAGACTTTCTTCCATCGCCATTTCAATCTGGTCTCGTTCTGGCTTCATTTTAAAGCGCGATAGCCCCAGAGTTAACATCTGACAAATCGCTACTTTAGAGCGAGAGGTAATAGAGTACACCTGATTCAAATCGCCCTCTTTCAATAAAGGCATTAATTTAGATAGCAAACGCCTGTTATTAAGTTTGATAGAGGATATATATACATACCTCTCAATTGCGATAGCTAATCCAAATGCCAACACAGCGAGTATCGGGTACATAAACGCCCCACCGGTTTGCATAAAAGTAACAATTTCATCGTACATTTTAATCTCCAAGCTAATACATAAAAGCAATAGGTCGCTTAATTTGGTTTGCTAACAGCTGTTGCCGCAATTTCTTTTTGTTGAATAATTTTTTTATAATGTTGTTGGCGCAATACAGTTTTTCTATCTATGGGCTGTAAAGCATCATTTATTAAGCTTGATAATGGAAGCTCAACCATTTCCGGCAAATCTGCAGACTTCCATGGCAAAATGTACAACACATTGGGTTGTTCTTTATTACCAATAATCGATGTCCCTTGCATGTCAATTCGCTCGACCGCGAATACTATGCTCGAAAAACATATAGTATAGATAGCAAAAAAAATAAATGTGAAAGGTTTCATGATTTTTTACTCTTTGCTATACGCCGTTTAATGTCTATTATCCATTTTGCCACCTTGCTATCTTTTTTCTTCTGCAAAGACTGGTATTTCTCATAGTGCTGTAAAGCTTGCTCATAGTCATACAAATAAAGATCTTGCAGTATCCCCAAGTTCAAATGCGCTTCAGCATAATCTGACTTAAGATCTATAGCCTTTAAATATTGCGTCTTAGCCGCAGCAAAATCACCTTTAAATCTAGAAATCACTCCCAAATAGTGAAAAGAAACTGGATTCTCTGGATTTAACTTAATAGATTTTTTAAAGTTTTTTTCTGCTGCTTCATACTGTTTTAGTTTTAAATACTGCAATCCGATATTTACATAAGCGGGCGAGAAATCTGGATGAGCAGTTATAGTTGAAGAGAATAATTTAACTGCCTGCTTTGGCTGCCCATCTCTTGCCGCCGTCAAGCCTTCAATATAACTCTTGGGCACAACGCTCCAGTCGTTACTACCTTGCATACCTCCCATGGAAGCACACGAGCTTGTAAGCGCCAATATACACAAATAAAAACTAATGCGTAATAAGTACATACGGCTCCAATTTTTCTTGTTTATCATAACGAACTGGCTGTATCTCAGCCAAGACACTCATGCTTTTTTTAATCCACTCATCATAAATACCTTGCTCAGTACGCATAATATTTGAGCTATGAATATCTATGGATTTTTCTTCAAAGGGGTACGCCTGCTCTTCCAGAAGAATGTCATATTGCTCTAGCTCATCTGCCGACAGGCCTTTCGGACGCTGTGACTCCATGAGCGATTCAGCCAAATGCTTATAAATATCCCCCATATAATACGTAGATGCAGTAGTAAACTCAGCGACTTTATATACCAGCACTTTCTTGTAGGCGCTAATAGCCGCCTTCATGCGTTTCTTCTTAATGCTTAGATTCTTCTTAAGCGGCCTGTTTAGTTTCACCGCCTTAAAATAAGAAAGCTCAGGCTTTGCTAAATCAAACGAAGCCGATGCGGCTAGATATTGACTTCTTTCTGTACGTTTATCAGCACCTTTCTTTTCCACTTGAATAAGCTTTTTCAACCATTTCTTATGCGTTTTAAATGATTTTTTTGATTTGTAATACTCCGCTACTCGATGATGCGCTTCTACATACTGAGCAAATGGCCTGGGATATTTTTTGATATATAAATCATATTGTTTTACAGCCTGCTTTTTATAATTAGCTTTTTCATACATCTCAGCAGACTCCCAAACTAAAGCACGTCGCTCTTCCGGGTTTTTTGTCATACTAGATAGTATATTAATTTGCGCTGCGGCCTTATCAAATTTACCGGACTCTGTATATGAAAGTGCAAGCTTGCTAACAATGCCTTGCTTATAAGATTTTTTATTAGGATATTTTTTCTGCAGCCCCGTTAATATTCCAACCGCACTATTCCACTCTTTCATCTGTACATATAACGTCGCCGCATCATATTCCGCAGCAAAGCGTATTGTTGAGTTAGGCACAACCTTGCCTAGCCTCATAAATTGATACACTGCCAGTTTATTCTCGCCTTTATTTTTAAAAATTTCTCCTTGCTTGTATATACTCGCCGCTAGCTTTTCAGATAAGTCACGACGTAGCTTCGCATCCTTTTTTTGCTTTAGCGATATACGCGAAATCGCTTCACCATAAGCCTTTTCAGCCACTGCAAATTGGCTTAACTCAAACTGAGAGTGCGCAAAAACTATCCATGCCGTTCTTGTTAACGACTTATCTTTTATTGTTTTGCTCTGAATAATACGTTGTGAGAACTCTGACGCCTGAACATATTTTTTCGCATCTAATAACTTTTCTGCTGTCTTGGCTATTACAGCTGGAGCATGTTTATCTTCAGGGAACGTATTACTAAATCGAATTGCGCTATCTAAGGCCTGTTGCTCCAGGATTATTTTATCGCCTGCTTTAGCCAACGAAATAAGCTTATTATAAGTCAACAGTGCAGCATACCCAGCCTCCGAACTCTTTTTGAATAGTGAGTATTCATATGCTGTTTTTTCGTATTCGGCCAATGATTGCTTATAACTTTTCGCATCTTGCAATGATTCGGCCAATAAGAAATTCATCTCAGACGCACCGGCATCATTGGGGAATGATTTTATGTATTTCCTATACCAAGTCGCCGCAAGCATATAATCTTTGAACTTACTCGTCTTCCTTGCCTGTGCATGAAAATAAGTTGCTAACTCCCTAATGTGCGTAACAAGATGCGCATGTATTTTACTTTTATCCTCTATTGCCTGAGCAGCTAAAAACTTCGTACCCACACCATAGTTATTTACATAGAGAATTTTACTCTGCACAATCTCTTCATTAATAGCGCCATTCTTAAAGGCGTTTAAAGCATACATGTGGAATTCTGGCGATCGACGATTTTGTGGATGTCTTTTAGTGAATTCCATATATGTACTAGCCGCATCTCTATAGCGCTCCTTTTTCACATACAACTCACCCAGCTGCTTATATATTAATGGCTCATAATATTTTGGCTTTGCTCCGCCAAGTACTTTATGAATTGTTTTATAACCACCCTGATACGACAACGACAAGCTGATAACTCGCAAGGAATCAGTAATAAATTCACGCTCAGACTTACTAACCTGATCATCTATACCGTATTGAGTTACTTTATTTTCCTGCTCTTTTATATCTAATAGTGCCAAATAGGTTTCAATTGATGGAATATAATTTGATTGTTTAAACTGAGCCCAGCCGAGCTTATATAATGCCTTCTCATATAAAGGCGTCTTTATATTTCTGGATATTATGCTTGCGTATGCCTGCTCAGCCTGCTCATACTCTCGCCATACAAATAGCATTTCACCTCTACGAAACTGCACTTCATCGATGTAACGCGAGGCAGGATACTCGTTTACAATTTCATCCAGCATCGACTTAGATTTTTCAATTTCACCCGTTAGAGAATAGGCCTTGGCCAATTGATAAAGTATCAGGTCATTTTTTTCATGCCCCGGGTATGTTTTTAAATATGTATTGTAATGTTCTATCGATGACAGCATTAATGCCGAGTCTGTTTCAAACTTATCACCAGCCTGAACTCTACCTTCTTCACTTGTTTCAAGCTCAAGATCTGCCATCCGCCTTAAGGCTTCGGCGTAATGAGTCTTAAATTCGGACATATCTAAATATGACTTATAATTCTCAATAGCATTTTTTCTTGCCGGGGAGACACTTTCTACTTGCTGATAATCAATTGGCTTTGACTTCAAATCACCAATTGTTTCATCCTTTTTGACACTATTACATCCACTCAATACCAGCAATGTAAATAGCAGCAATGTAAATGAACGCATTTTATTTCTAACAGTGAAATTCATTATTCTTTCACCATCATAGCGTCATATAAACGCGCTTTCGCATACAGTGCGCGATCGTGATAAAGCCTAATTTGATTTCGATGCCCTTCAAGAGCATTTAGAGCTGTTTGACGTAAGTGATTTTCTTGTTTTATTATTTCAGCAGCAACCCTGCTCTTTAGCTGAATGATTTCGGATTCTTTATTCTCAATACGCGCATCGAATTGAGCAAAGTCTTTAGGTGCAGACTTAAACGTCTTTTTCAGTGAAACAAGCCTATTCTGTAGACCATCAACAGCTTCATCCAATCTATTAGCCTGTTTCTTTACTTTCCATAATCTATTTGGGTAATCTGTCTCTACGCGCCATTTCAACAACCCATTGAGCAATCGATACTTAAACTTTAATTCATCTAATTCAACATCATCAGTAAGCCCGCTTTTTAAACCGGTTTCTACTGCAGCTAAAATTTTAATGTATTCGCGTTCTTCATCCGTCACCAGCTCATAAAACAACTCATCATTTTCAATGGACTCAACTTTTTCAAGGAATTTGTTTTTTCGTTTAATTAAGCCTTCGACCTGATCAAGACTATCATCATCTAATGTTTTAACTAGCTTGTTTTTATAAGTTGATCTTTTTTCATTCAGCATCATTTTCAATGCAGGCATGGAATCCTGCCAGCGACTCAGTTTATATCTAAGATACTTCGCTTGTTGATATGCTTGTACCGAAAACTGAAACTTCTCCGAAGAAATTAACTTGGATAAATATCGATACATAAGAGGATTTAGATTTTGTATGCCGTCATAAATAGGCGGCGCCTCATCTCCCGTATTTGCCGGACTTACTTGCGCAATAAATTCATCACTATTAATAAAATCAACAAGTTTTTGCGTTTCATTTATCTGAGTTTTATAGCCTTTAATAGCATGACCGTACTGAAACAATGCCTGATCATTATCTTTCTTTTTTTCATATGCGTAAGGAATTGAAATCAATGCTTCCTGCACCACTAAATCAGATTTGTTTTGGCCTGCAATCAAATGCATCCATGATGTTATTGAGTTATCATAATCTTCATTACGATACTGAGCCCAACCTAAACCAAGAAGAGCTTCACTTGTTACATCACCACCCGTTCTAATTTTTAAAAAGTGCTGCACCGCTTCGGCTTGTTTTTCATTTTTCAGGGAGACATAAGCCAGTGCGAGATTTGCTTTATCGACTAATAATTTTTCTTCATCATTAGTTACTACAATTGAACTTAAATCCAGCAGCAACTGCCTGGCATAAGCTGCATAAGTCCCCGCTTTAATTAAATATGTTGCCGTATTAAATACCGAATAGTACCGCCATATTGATGTATCTTGCATTTTATACAAAATATCTACAGCAGAAACCACATCTTTTTTTCTTAAAAAAATTGTATTCAACCAATAAAGACGTTCTTCTTCATTGTTTGCTTTTAAACTATCTTTTACTTTTATTAATGAGTTTTTTGCTTCATCTAACATCCCATTTTCATAAAAGTTTTTACCTGAGAGATACCAGGCTCTGTCCTTTACTTCTTTAGAAACGTTAAAAGCATCATTCTCCAATAATTTCTCAAAAACATCAGATGACCTGGAGTACATACCATAAGAAAGATAAAGGCCACCAAGTAACAACTGAGGATTCTGTTTATCGTTAGATATTTTTTTATTTTTTTCAGCTACTAGCAAATCAGTAATTGAAGAAAAATATTTACCCTGATTGAAATGGTATATCGATACGCCGTATGCTAGATCTTCCACTTTATGCAAGTTTCTGTCTTCTGCGCATACAGTCATACTAGCAATACTTAACAGTATTAAGCCTGCATAATGATAAAGCTTATTAGAATTTTGTGAGTTCATGAATGGATTAATTGAATGCTATTCCCAGACCTTAACAATAAAGTCAGGCTGCTCTTTGCTAACATTACCCACAATTTTTAACTCTATGAATTTCGCACTCTCGGACTTTTCAATTATTTTTGTAACCGCACGCTTATAATCTCGATTACTTGGCCCCTTGCCTACAAAGAAAGCCGTTAGTTCGTGTTCACCTGAGGTTAAATTACCTAAATATAATCGTTGAATCCCACCTCGCTTAAGAGAGCTAGCTTCTCTTGCAGTGTACAGATAGTTACTAACGACTTTATCGTCTAACTTTAATTGAATAGAGTCGAGTTCAAACAAACTATCAACATCCACAGAAACAAACACACTAATTTGAGTGTTTGCAGAGAACAACAAATCTTCTTCTAAAACAAATAGCTCGCTGTTTAATTCTAAAATCTCATTTTTAAGATTTTCAATTTCACTATTAACAACAAGCTCATCTTTTGCATCGCCTTCCGTTGCCTCAGTCTCAGAAATCTCTGATGCATGAACAGATACATTTATAAATATACCTATAAAAATCGTTACTAATATTTTCACTTATTTCCCTTATATTCACTCAAGCATGCTTATATTAGTTCAAAATACTATAAAACATAAAATTATAGTAGCACCTGAGCCCTGCCTTAATTTAACCACGCTTATCAGCATAGCAATTTAAAGCGCATATTTGCAGGGCCGGAGTCTAAATTATAAATACAATTTACGTCCGTTTTTGTGAATTTTCAGCATTCGTGAACCTGTTCACTAAAACTTAAACTCAAGCTATTAGAATACTAAGCATAAAATACGGACAACATCGTTTTTGTTTCAAAGCCGTCTAATACCGCTAGTCATGTAATGGGTACCGCTTACTATCTTAAAGCTCTATACATTCATCTACCACTAGTAATAATGCTGCTTTGAAAGATTATTTGCATACGTAGGAGAGCAGCGTGCAACATCGACCTAAAACTGAAAATAAATTATTCCCATCATTAAAATGTCTGGGATATATATCGCTAGCACTATCTATTTTAAGCTCGGGCCAGCTACATGCAGGACAAGCTGAACGCGATGAAGCCAAGCGTATGCATGAACGATTAGCCGGTGTCCCTCCTAGTAATACCGTCCTCGCCACTATGGAAGCACTTATTGTAGCTAACGACGCCGAAGGCGCCGCCCAGGAAGCAATGAAAAACCCAGCCTTCTACAACGTCACCTTAAAAAACTATGCAGCACCCTGGACTAATGAGGCGCAGAGCGTATTCGTTCCATTAAACGATTATAGCGCAACTGTTATTGGTTTAATTCGTGACAGTGACACTGTTGATTTTCGTGAGATCTTGCATGGGAATGTCATATATACCGGTAACGTCAGCGGTATTGCTAATTATGACAACACTAATAACGATCACTATGAAGAACTAGAACAGAAAGGCCCTATTGATGGTAATTTAGCTGATCCCGCCATTTTAGTGAAAAAAACTCAAACAGAAGTAACTGGCTTACCGGCAGATGCAACTGCCGGGGTAATGACGACCCGGGCGGCGGCCGCTGCATTCTTCTCTGCCGGCACCAACCGCGCTATGTTCCGCTTTACGATGATGAATCATATGTGCACCGATATAGACCCACTTAAAGATGTAAGCCGTGTACCCGATCGTGTACGTCAGGATGTTTCTCGTAGCCCAGGTGGAGACAGCAGCATATATTTGTTTAACTGTGTTGGCTGTCACGCTGGAATGGATGCACTCTCTGGAGCTTTTGCCCATTATGAATACAACGAAAGCACTGAGGAAATGGAGTACACACCCAATGATGTTTCTGCCAAACACCTTATTAATTCAGACAATTTCAAACATGGCTATGTAACAACCGATGATAGCTGGGTTAACTACTGGCGCAATGGCCAAAACAAATTACTTGGCTGGGCAGATAAATCCAGCGCCGATTTAAGTAGTGCCGGTATCACTTTCGACGATAAAGAGCATGCGCATGGTAATGGTGCAAAATCATTCGGCCATGAATTAGCCAACAGTTATTCTTTTGCACGCTGCCAGGTTAAAAAAGCATATCAAGCCGTATGCCTTCACAACCCAGATGACTACGCAGCCGACCGTGAACTGATTGACGGCATTAATGGCGTTGGTGGCCTTACTCGATCTTTCATGCTTGATTACAACATGAAGAACGTCTTTGCAAAAGTAGCCGCTGCTTGCAGATAACCCCTGATAAAGCTGTAAATATAGCCAAATGCAGTATATGGATAAAATTGGAGATTTATAATAATGAAACTCGAGCGTACAGCAATTAAATTTGCACAAACTCCCGGCGTTGCTTATCAGGTATGGACAACTATTCGCCTAGCATCCGTATTTTCAATGAGCTTAATTTTAGCAGCCTGTGGCGATAGCCCTAGTGTTGAAGGCAATGCCACACCAACCAGTAACTCTACTACACTAGGTATAAGCTACCTTGGCGATCCACCGTTAACGGATGAAGTAACAACGTTTAAAACTGAATTCTGGAACAACCTCGCTGGTGACGACAAGTGCGGGCAATGCCATACTAATGGCGGTGCCGCGTCTGGCTTTAATTTCGTTGATTTAGACAACATTAATACTGCATTCGCTAAAGCTATTGCCACCAATAATAGTGGCCAGTTAATTGTTGATCGCTCTGCACCCAATTTATCTCGCGTTGTTGTAAAAGTAGCTGAGGGACATCAGTGTTGGCTAAGTAATCCGCAAGTATGCGCGACTATTATTGAAGGCTATATAGATAATTGGGTCAACGACTTAGCTGGTGGTTCTCCAACAGGTAGAAAGATACAACTAACTGCACCAGTTATTGTTGACCCCGGTGATAGCCGTAATTTTCCAGCTAACGCAGATGACAATGGCACTGATAGCTTTGAGAGCACCGTTCACCCCATACTGACCCTGCGTTGCGATAGCTGCCACTCAGAAACCGCAGCTATACCACAGCCACCATTTTTTGCGAATGCAGATGCTACTTCAGCTTATGAAGCCGCAAAATCTAAAATGAATCTGGATGTACCAGAAAATTCACGCTTTGTTTCTCGTCTTAAGGAACTGCACAACTGCTGGACATCAAACTGCGCAAGCGATGCGAATGACATTAAAGATGCGATTGCTCAATTTGCAGGGGCGATTACCCT
>Ga0316209_1002189_pt1 | contig 16565 bp, 12 predicted proteins | sample 6monopyrite_MG_FD_204945 | JGI IMG/M metagenome (GOLD analysis project Ga0316209, IMG submission 204945) | Microbial mat bacterial communities from mineral coupon in-situ incubated in ocean water Damariscotta River, Maine, United States -... | ecosystem: Environmental > Aquatic > Marine >...
ACGCACATCCGTTCGTTAATGAAGTGCTTGTTTGGAACAAACAGAATTCTAAATATTCGGAATTGTGGCAAACGCTTTGCGAGATTCGAAGTCGAAATTATGATGCTGTTTTCAATATTCAGCGGTACACTGCAAGCGGATTTCTTACAGCTTTTTCTGGAGCAAAGGAGACGATTGGTTATAAGAGTAATCCACTATCATTTCTATTTTCAAAAGCGTTAAACCACCGCTTTGGAAAAGGCTTTGAGAATGTACACGAGGTAGATCGGGTGCTTGATTTGGTTTCGGAGAGTTCAGCCAGAACCAATCCGAAACTTTATCCTTCTCCAGAAGATTTTATCTCAGTTTCTGAGTTCAAATCCGAGTCTTATATTACCATAGCTCCAGCTTCGGTATGGTTTACCAAACAGTTTCCGGTTGAGAAATGGATTGAGTTAATCAATCAGGTTCCAGATTCGTACAACGTCTATTTGGTTGGGGCAAAGTCTGACACTTCTCTAGCTACGGAAATTGTTGAGAATTCGGGAAGAATTGTAATGGATATAACGGGTGAATTGGAACTTCTTCAGACCGCTGCGCTGATGAAAGATGCGGTTATGAACTATGCCAACGATTCAGCGCCTGTTCATCTAGCTTCGGCAGTAAATGCGCCAATTACAGAAGTATTCTGTTCAACGGTTCCTGAGTTCGGTTTTACACCATTGTCAGAGAAATCATTCATTATTCAAACAAAAGATAAAGTGGATTGCAGACCCTGCGGTATGCATGGTAAGGCCAATTGCCCAAAAGGACATTTCAAGTGTGCTCATTCGATAGACGTGAACGAGATGACCTCAATCCTGTAAGCGTTTGTTAACACGGTAGATAATAGGGCTAGTCCTACGCCACGTCCAATGTCTTCATCACTATTTGCCCATTAGCATGCTTGTATCTACCTACTGCAATTCTCTCCGTCTCCGGTGCAGTTTCCGCAGCAGCCCGTGGTCTGATCAATGTGATTCTTGGTCTTCATCTTTTTAGCCAACAGTTGAACGCCTGCCCATCCGCCTGCTACAAATGTTAGTACCAGTATAGGGATTGAGTATTGAAGAAATTGAGCCATTATTTCTATCTTATTTATTCAATTAACTACTGAATAACCCAGCAAAACCCATAAACGCCATGGAGATGATGCCAGCGATTATCAGGTTGAAAGCCGTGCCTTCTATCAGTTTTGGAATGTTTAACAATCGAGTTTCTTCTCGTACTCCTGCGAGCAATGCAAGTGCAAGAGTCACGCCACCTCCTGCACCTAATGCGTAAATCATGCCTTCCCAAAAACCGTAACCCTTGTTCGTTTGGAAAAGAGCTAGTCCGAGAATGGCGCAGTTGGTAGTTATGAGAGGTAGGAAGATGCCAAGTGCTTTAAACAGCGTTGGACTCAATTTTTTCATGGCCATTTCTACAAACTGCACCGTACTGGCAATGACGATAATAAAGCTAATCAGTCGCAAATAAGGAGCGTAAGGCAGTACCCACGTGTTTAATGCATACGCGCATGCTGCCGTTATGAGCATCACGAAAATATTGGCCAGCCCAAGGCGGAATGCTGTTTCCAATCTTGCAGTTACACCAAGGAAAGGGCACAATCCAAGGAAATAGCTCAGGGTAAAGTTGTTTACCAACAGTGCCGAAACGAATATCCAGACCAAATCGTTCATGCCGTTATGCTTTTACAAGTTCTTTTTTCCGTTTTCTTCCGGCATACCAATTGAAACCGAACAATAGAAAACCCAGTGCGAAAAATCCACCTGGAGGAAGAATCATCACCACCCAAGGTTCGTAGCCTGCCCCGAACAGTGGGAAATCGAACAGGCTGCCGCTTCCGATTACTTCGCGTATCACACCAATACAAAGCAGCGCGAATGTGAAGCCTAAGCTCATTCCTGCTGCATCAAAAATGGACAACACTACACCGTTCTTCGATGCGAAAGCCTCTTGCCGGCCCAAAATCAGACAGTTTACAACGATAAGTGCAACAAATGCTCCGAGCTCTTTTTGAATGCTAGGGGTAAAGGCTGCCAACGCAAAATCTACTACGGTTACGAACGTAGCTATAATGATGACATACGCGGTAATTCTGACCTGCTTAGGAATGACCTTTCTTAAAGAAGACACGAGGATGCTTGAGCAAACTAGAACGAACGTGGTAGCCAGACCCATGGCTAAGCTATTGATAGCCGAGTTGGTTACCGCCAATGCCGGACACATACCCAAAACGGCTACAAAAACCGGGTTCTCTTTCCAGAGACCTTTCAGGAATTCCTGCGCCTTTTTATCTGTTTCTTTCTCACTCATTTTCAGAGATTTTATCAGCTGAATTTTCTGTGTTACCTTTAGTAGTTGGCGGTTTCAATAGACTTTTATCAAACTTATTGATTGGTTCTTGCCATAATTTTATGGCGTTATTCAAAATGCGAATTACAGCTTTGGAAGAAATGGTGGCGCCTGTAATGGTTTCTATCTGATTGGGACTTTTTTTAGCCCCTTTTTTTACGGGCAATATTTCGGGTATTGTGGCTAACGATTTGAAGTTAAGCGCAAAGTCAGCATCCTTAAATATTTTATCTCCAAGCCCCGGAGTTTCTTTACTCTCCAGCACTTCAAAACCAATAATGGTTTGATTGACCACATCGTACCCGAAAATGGTACCGATTATGTCTTGAAAACCTGGCTCTGCTGCCGGAATGGCAAAACCGATCAACTTTCCATCTGCATCGAAACCAGCAAACACCTCATGTTCTTCTTTGGTGATTGCTTCCTTCTTAACCTTAGGAAAATTGTCATCCTCAACCAATTTTCCATCAATGAGGTGAAGTGTTACAAAGCTGGTACAGCCCTCAAGTACTTTAAAAATTGCTGTTCGCTGTGCTTCGGCCTTGTTCTTCTCAATAATAGGTAACGTGTAGAGATAAGAGCCAACAATGATAATTCCTGAGATAAGCCCGGCCAACCCCAAAGAGAAAATCAACTTAAAAGATGATACCTCTGGCTCAACCGGAATCACAGTGGCTTCTTTCTTTTCTTCTATTTCTTCGTTCTCGTTCACAATAGTGACTGTCTAATGTCCGTAAGTTCTAATTTTTGCAAATCGATTTATCAATGGAGTTGCTGCGTTCATCAGCAATATGGCGTACATCATTCCTTCTGGCAGACCTCCCCAAAGTCGTATTAAAACAACCAGCAAACCAATTCCAATTCCATAAATCCAACAGCCTTTTGGGGTGAGGGGAGAAGTAACCAAATCGGTAGCCATATAAACGGTTCCGAGAAGCAGACCTCCCGATAGAATCATGAAAATCGGTGAAGGATAAACAGTGGGGTCAATTAGGTAGAATATACCTGAAAAGAGCATCACCGTAAGTATGATGGAAGCTACAATTCGCCAATTGATAATCTTCTTGTAAAGCAGATACGCACCACATAATATGAGTATCAACCCGCAGGTTTCGCCCAACGAACCGCCAATGTTGCCAAGTAGCAGGTTTGAAATACTTTCAAATTGGTGGTCGAATTTCATTTTAGAAAGTGGAGTTGCAGATGAGATGGCATCTACACTCTTTCCCTGATAGAAAGGGAATGCCAAGTTGGTGCCACGCAAACCAAAGAAACGGCCATCTGGCGGGCTCCAAGTGGTAATTGCCGTTGGGAAGGCTGCCTGCAAAAATCCTCGACCTACTAAAGCTGGGTTAAATACATTCTGACCCAAACCGCCCCAGATCATTTTCCCCATTCCGATGGAAACAACACCTCCAACAAAAACCATCCACAGTGGAAATCCGGGTGGAAGTGTAAGCGCCAGCAACATTCCAGTTATGAGCGCGCTTCCATCTTTTAGGCTACTGGTTATCGGTTTGTCTCGATTGAAGAACCATTCGGTTATCATACAAGAGAAAATGGCAACAGCCGTAATCAAAATGGCACTTAATCCGAAGAAATAGAACGAAACGGCCAATACGGGAATTAAGGTGTAAACCACCGTGAACATAATCTTCGGGGTGGTGTCCTTATCCTTGAGGAAAGGCGATGTAGAGACGTATAGTTGCTTCGATTCCATCATGCCTTTTCTTTTTCTCGTCCCCACTTTTCGCGCAGCATACCTTTTCCAACTCTAAAGCTCTGCACTAGCGGAATTGCCGATGGACAGACGAATGAACAACTTGCGCACTCAAAACAATCCATGATGTTGTTTTCAGCCATTTCATCCCAAAGCCCCTTTTTTGCCAGCATTCCGAGTAGGCTTGGGTTAAGATAAATTGGACAGGCATCAACACAACGGCTGCAACGAATACAGTTGTATTCATCAAGGTCGCTCACTTCATTTTTGGTAAGAACCAGAATGCCCGAAGTACCTTTTAATACAGGTGCATCAAGGTCTTTCTGTACAGCTCCCATCATGGGGCCACCCAAAAGTATGCGTGCCGATGCGTCTGTAATTCCACCACAGAGATTCATCACATCCCTCATTGGAGTGCCAATCGGTACAAGCACGTTTGAAGGGCGTTTTATGGCTGTGCCAGTAACGGTTACAACCCGTTCAATCAAGGGTTTTGATTTTCGGAATAGATCAGAAATGGAAGCAATTGTACCCACGTTGCTGACCACAATTTCAAGGTCTAAAGGCAATTTTCCGCTCGGAACTTCCTTGCCCAAAATGGCCGTTATCATCATCTTCTCCGCACCCTGTGGGTATTTTACTTTTAATGGGCACACTTCAATTGGCAGTCCACTTTTGTTGGCAAGGTCATTCAGGATTGTAATCGCATCTGGTTTATTGGCCTCAATGGCGATGTAGGTTTTTTTAGCCCCAAGAAATCGGTTTAGAATACGGATGCCATCGATTATTTCTTCAGCGTGTTCCACCATAATGCGATGGTCTGCCGTAAGAAAGGGCTCGCATTCGCAGCCGTTCAGCATCAGGTATTTACAATTCTTTCCTTCGGGAAGCGCAAACTTTACATGTGCTGGAAAAGCGGCACCGCCCATTCCAACTATGCCAGCATCTTGCACCATCGAAACAAATGTCTTGGCATCAATCTGTTCAGGATTAGCAACAGGAGGAAGTTTCAGTAATTGAGAACTGAATGGGTCTGCAATGATGCTTATGGCTTGTTGCAGCGTACCATTTGGGTGTGGCATGAGGGTAATATCCTTCACTGTTCCATCAACCGGAGAATGCAGCGCAACTGAAACAAATCCGCCAGCATTTGCAATCTTTTGACCGCGTTGAACCTTATCTCCTTTTTTAACAATTGGTTTACTTGGCGCTCCAATATGTTGCCCCAACGGCAGGGTATATTCCTTCACAAACGGCATACGCTCAATGGCACAATCTGCGCTGAGCTCTTTGAACTCCTCTGGATGCACACCATGTTTGAAGGTCATGGTAGCGGTGGTATGTCCGTTTGCTGCGCTCATTCTTTGAAGCTGCCTTGCTTGGCAAGTGTTACTAATCGGTCTTTCAAACGTTGTCTGAAAACCTGCATCTGTTGTTGTTCGTTCTCTTTTACCTTGTTTTCAAACTCAGCTTTGGCAGAAGCCAGTTCCTTGTCAAATTCTAATTTGAGTTCGGATGTGACCTCTTTTCGCAGTTTTTCTGGATACGGAGTAAGCACTCCGGCCATTTCTTGCAACGTATGCCAGGTTTCTGCAATGGCTTGTGTAGTCTGTACCACCAAGTCCGAAGCATGATATAGCTTCAGTTCTCCATCAATAACGGTTTTTACAACCGCTTTTTTTGATTTTCGTATTGCTTCCGAAGCTGCTAAATACGCTGCAACATCCATTGTGTCTGTTGCATCATGTAAATGCTCAAACTGATCCTGCCAAACCAAAAGTGTAAAAGCATGATTTGCCCACGTAGGCGTAAATTCCTCTTCAATCGTTTCGTCTTCCTTTTTGTATTGGATTGGCAATGTCATCCAGGGACGATTATACGATGGGTTTAAACTTAAATCGATGCCGTTTGCCAAGAATTCGGTTGAGTTTGCTGCATCAAATTTTACCTGATGATGCATTCTGCTAACTACGGCCAATTTGGCGATAGCCGACCAATTCTGCCAAGTTTCTGTATGAACAGATTGGTCTGGAGTATTGAGAATAAACAATGCAGGGCCGTTTTCTCTTAATCCATCAATCAGTCCTTCAAACAAGGCTATGCTGTCTGCGGCTGCTAATTGTCGCACGAATGCCTTTTTTAAACTAAGAGCAGAAATAAGCAAGCTTGCTCTTTCCCGAATTTTAGTAGGGGCATGTTCATTTGCTGGTAAATCGCCATTGTCAAGTAGCACAATTTTAATTGGATTATCTGACAGAAGCAGGCGATTCCATCCGCCATTCATCAATAATTTGTTGTAATCCGTTATCAGAATAATAGGAGCTAATAATGCCTTTTCATCATCAGAAAGTGCATTCCATTCCAATTGCGCAATCTCCTTGTCATGCACAACCGGATTATACTTTCCTTTCGCTTCAAGTTCAGCTCTCCGAAGTAATTTTACGTTACTCAAAATCTGTGCTTTCTGACCTTGAAAAAGACCATTTATCATATCAGGAGATGAATGATCGGAATGCACAACCGTGGGAACTACAAATGGATTGAACGGGTATTCCTGCGCCCATTGCAATTTTTCTTCGCCATGAATGGCTAATCCATAACGTGCTCTGCCTGTACCTGTTGGACCTTCGGTTAATGTCCAATACAAGGTTTCTAAACCTTTAAGTATCACCAGTTTCCTCTGGATTGAAGCTGTATCCATCAACTTCATTTTTACTGCGCCTCCAGCAGAACTCATTATCTCATTAAACGGAATGTGATTTTTTTTAGCCTTGTCAATAGCTTTCTGAAGTCCGCTTAGGTCGTCTTTTGGAAGACCTGAGGCAAGTTCTTTTTGAATTTGCTCTTTTAGGTTTGAAATAAGCTGTTTTGTATGATTGGCGTGTTTGCCAACTTCACTTTGGAGCGCAGACTCGGCCGTAGCGGTTACCATACGAACAAGCGTGCGCTGCGCTTCTCCTTCACAATCTGCGCTTCCACCCATACTCAGGTAGAAGTTTCTGCTGAGCATGATGGCAGCAAACGGATCGGTAGATTTTGCATGGAGTAAACGATTAATCGTTTCTCCGGAGGTATCTGGTAGTTTTTCCCACAAATGGAACCCGCCATTCAATGCACTTATCCGCTCCTTTGTCTCGGGCTCCATGGTTATCTCACGGTTGCTGCAATGAGCCGCACAAAGACTGCAGCCTGTACAAGCATTGGTGTCAAAACTTAGCGAGAACATTTCTCCCGTGCCTTTCTCAACGGCTTCAGGCCGAAAGAAAAGGGGCTCGGTAAGCGCAAAAGACATTGTGCCAATTTGTGCTAGAATTGTTTTCAATTCGCTTGAAATGGCTTCGTATTTCTCTCCTTCTATCTTGGTTTGCGCGGCAAGGTTTTCGAACGCCATTGGAAGTACTTCGTTCGGGCTTGTAATTGTCCCCTCAAAAGAGGCCATGTGCCTGTTTGCCAACTTTGCAAGGTTTTTTACAACCGGAGTGATTTTTGAAATAGCGTCTCCATTTGCTGTAGCAAGCACCGTACCTGCCTTAATCAACGCTTCCATTCCAATACTCAAAGTTGGCATGGCCGCATTCGGACAGATTACAGACAGATCAATGGTTTCTCTACAATTTTGAGGATGAAATACAGGAACATGCGTTCTCCCTTTTGCAGCATTAGAAAAACCTGAAGTAGCGGTTGGCATGCTATTGATTGCCTGAAATGGGTCGGCAACCAATTGGTCTTTTAAGTCTGCTTGATAGAAGATGCCTGTTTCGTTGTAAAAGCGAGATACGCTTGAATAGCTTGGTCCTTCGTCCTTGAATTGCCTTACCGAAAGCGGAATTACCTTGTCGCTGCTGCCATTATCGGTTTTAACAGGCTGGGTACGCAATGTATTTTTCTTGGCATTCGGATAATTACGGTCAATGTTGTTTAGCAGAATGGCGTGTTTTGGAAACGAGCTCTGACTTCTGGTCAAATCCAAGTTCAAATAAAACAGGTCTTTGTCTGAGTTCAGTATTTGTTCGATTGCATCTTTAAAATCTTCAGAAGAAGGTATTTTTCCGTATTGCAATGAAACTCTTCGCGAAGCTGTATTACCAATACTTTTTGCCAGAAAATCGAATACAGTTTGATTTTCTGAAACAGGTTCAGCTACAATCAGTTGAGCGTCTTTCAGCGTGTTTGTAAGCTGCTCAGAAGCTGTTGGAAATAACGTATTCAACTGCAACAGACCTACCTTTTTGCCTGATTTTCGAAGCTCATCGATTGATTTACTTGCCACCACACTAGCGGTTCCATAGGAGGCAATGAACCATTTCGCTTTCTCAGTTTGGTAGGTCTCAAATGCTTTGTATGGCCGACCCGAAATTTTTTCAAATTCCGCAAAGGCTTGGTCTATCAATTGGTTTGCATGCGAGTTGAAGAATTCTCGGTCGGCTATTGTTTCCAATTCTTCGCCTAAAGCTTTCTTCTTGGCGCCATTCAAAACAGGTACGTCATGACTGAACCAATTTGGAACGGTTCGTCTTTTTTCTCCAAATACCCAGTGTTGCGATGGAGTAGGGCTATCAAAATGATTGTTAGCTCTACCAATATATTTAAGAATTTTCGGGTCGTCAAGCTTTTCAAAATCTGTTGCTCCATCTTCAGGTAAAAGATGAACCACAGGTGTAAGTGTTAATTCAGAAATACGATGCGCAATGACTGAAAAATCGATTGCCTGCTGTGCGTTAGACGAAGCCAAACAGATGGCTCCAGAAGTTTTGATTTTATCGAGAATTGAATATTGCCCAGAAGCTACATTTCTGTCCTTCGCGTGAACATGAATAACCAGCGGAATGTGCTGTTTTACTGCGTAGTTAATTCCAGAGAGATAATCTTCAAAGTGATCTTGACCGACCAACGCGCCTGCACGAATTCCGGTCATGGCGCATCCTACAGCAGATGAAAGATTTTGCTCAGTTGAACTTTCGACTTTATTTCCTTGGAAATTGAGCACGTTCTCTGAACGCTGCTTTTCCGTTTGGAAACTATCACACAGGTGTATCAGAAAGTCTTCTATGTGCTGTTGGTATGTTGCTTCTGTTTCCATTACTGATAATATCGTCCGTTGAGTTCTTCCAACATTTCCACATCACCAAGCGGAAGTACTTTATCGTTTGGTGTACTGAATTGTGCTTCGGTCTCTAACCACACTATGGCGTTGGTTGGGCATCTTAGAGTTGCTATCGGTGATGTTAAATCATTCAATTGGTAATTCACCACCGCCAGATTGTTCTGAATGCTGATGACCTCGGGCTCCGAGTCTGCCACACATCGGCTGCAAGCTGTGCATGCTACCGAGCATTTGTTCTCGGCCAAGTCACCTTCTAAGAGGGATTTACATTGAACTATTAGCTTTTGACTGATGGGTTGTAACACGAAAAGTCCTTTCGGGCAAACCTCTACGCAATCATTACACGCGGTGCATTTTTCTGGGTCAACAACTGGCAGACCGTTGTCATTCATGTGTATAGCATCAAAATCGCAGGAAACAGCGCAGTCTCCCAATCCTAAACATCCCCATTGGCAATCCTTAGGGCCGCCAGCAACCACAGCTTCGCCACGACAAGTGCTCATGCCGCCCTTGTATTCGGCCAGGTTTTGCGCTTCGTTTTTTCCTCCAGCGCATAATAAACGAGCTACTCGTTTTTCTTCTACTGATACCTTCACGCCAAGGAAGTTGGCAATATCTTCAATGCCAGTTGGAGAGCTTACGGTGCATTTACCAACGTTCATCTCATTATTGACAACCTTCTCAGCAAAGGCTCGACATCCTGGCACGCCACAAGCTCCACAGTTTGCGCTTGGCAACATTTCCTCTACAATATCAATCCGTGGATCTTCTTCTACCCTGAGTTTTTTGTAGGCAATAGCAATGATGGTTGCAAAGAGCAGACCGAGCCCAAGCATGATGGCAAGTGGTATGACGACAACGTCAATCATCGGCTCAATTAAATTTTTCCGCTCTCGCGATCAGATCTTCCAGTCCAGGTTCGTTAGGATTCAATGGAGTGCCAGGATGGATAATCGATACTGTACAGTTTTCTGCTGCTTTAACGATTTCGGCAAATGTTCCTGCTTTTGCATCTTCGATGTAGGCCTTCTTATCGCCATTGTACTTAAAAACCTTGTCATTTATGTTGGTGCATTCATCGCACGTTGTGCAAAGTGGTGTTTCTATCCAAGCTTCAGCAGACCCAAGGTCGTCCTCAACTTCTTCTTTCTGTTCTGGCTTTTGTACGGCTTCGTTTGCTTCGAGCACTTCGGTTTTTACCGCTGATGCCACTTTGGGATGTGAAGTAGAAGAAGGCACAAACGAAGCAGGGTCAAGATCTAAAAGAACCGATGTCAAATGCTCCATGGCCTTATCAGTCGATTCATCCCGAACTTTCTGCAATTCCTTCTTGTGTTCCGCTTTCAGCTTGTCAATTTCCTTTTGCGCATCAACAGAAAGATCAGCTTCTCTTTCTTTTAATGCGTGCTGTGCGTGGTAGTTATGTACGCCACCATTCTCTTGAAGGTATCTCCAGTGATCCAGTCTTTCTAAACTTGCCATGGTTGCTTTCCAAGAAACCGCTACTCGGTAAATCGTCCACTCGTCATCTATCATCCAAATGAAAGGGACCTTTCCAGTGCGTTCTTCGGATGTGGTTGTGAGGTAGGTTGATAGCGGAACGAGGTCATCTGTGCAGAATTGAGCATCAACCTTCATGAATTCGGGATAACAATCCTTTTCCAAAGACATGAAATCCGCATAGGTAAACACTGTACTGAGCACCTCGTCATCTTTCAATTTTAGCTCATGCTCCGGCCAATTGTTCTGAACTTGAGGATTGTGGTCAATATTCCATCTGGAACCCCAACTGGTTTCGGACATACCGGAATAGTTTAGGGTAGGGAACGCCCGGCTTTCGATGGCTGCACTAGACCACAACAACGGATTTACGTCATTTTCTTGGTTTGGAAGTAGGAAATGAAACACGCTTGGCGATGACAACCTTAGGCCGTTGTAAATTCCACTCAACGAACGGTCAGGGTCCACAAGCACCGATTGATACACGTACGTGTTGCGATGTGCAATAGTAATGGATGCAAGTTCTTGCCTAATTCTTAATTCAGCGGTGTCGCTTAGTTCAAGGTCTTCTGCGCGAATGGCCAAAAGACGAATTGGTAAATCACGAGCTAGCAAATCTGAAAAAGCTCCTAATTCTTCTTTTATTAGTTCGGCATCATCCACAACAGCCATGGTAATTGGACATGCGCTCAGTTCTTCGGTTGTAAACTGTCGCCAATCGAAATTTTCAAAATAAGAATCGTGAAAGACGGAGTCATAATTTCCTTTGATTTCCAATTCTGCTTTGCGCATGGCTACAATAGCGTTGCTAACGGCTTTCATGTTAGCATCAAACAATTTCAAGGTAGCCTCGCAGACTTTTCCGCTCTTTACCGTTGCGATGTCTGAATTTTCAAAAATTGAAACCAGGTTTTTCCCAATTCTATTGGCGAACCCTGATTCAATAATCATCCAACTATTCTTGGAAAAAGCCTGCTCGGCAACTTTCAGATTTTCAATGATTTGCCCAAATCGCGCGAAACGCTCGTCACTAAGCGGTTCGGTGCTGGCATTTGGAGAAATCGAAGCCAAGACATCAAGGTCAACCATGGAGCCCGCAAAACCGAGCGAATCATCAGAATGTGGAGTCCTGTTACTACGAGCCAATTTTTCACTATCAAACAGTGCTGTGATTGTTTTTAATAACAGATTCAGTTTGTTGATGAGCTCTATTTTCGGCCCTCTATTGTACTCAAGAGCTGCACTCAATAAATAATATGGAGTTCTAATTCCAAACGGAACAAGTGCACCCTCTTCTGGAAGGTTTCGTTCCAATTCTCCTAACAAGACCATTAAATGACTACGGTCTTTTTGGCTCAATTCCACCTCATCTCGGAAGCTCTGAAATCCAGCCGAAAGCGCATCATCAAAGGCAACGACCTCCTGGTTTCCTACTTCATTTCTAATATTCTGAACTAATCGTGGAAGAAATTGCTCCAGCAAGTGAAAATGGGCATGACCCGATTGCAGTTTACATCTGTCTGTCAACAGTTTTTCCAAATTGGCATGTTCGGTTTCCGACACGAAAAGTGGATAGACTTCCTCAACTTGTTGTTTTCCAATAAATGGAGCAAACGTGGCGGGCAGCAAACCGTCAATACCTGAACCATGAGGGGCATCTTCTCCATTGAAGAATGCTCTCAGTTTTGTCCAAAAGGCATCTTTTTCTTCATCAGTTGCGAATTGTTCTGGCTGAAGTGTTGGTAATTTTTCTGTCTTTCCAACAAAATCAGGTTCGGATAAGGCTACTTCAGGATGTAGAATCCTGCGTGCTTCTTCCGAAGTTTGGTTGAAAAGCCCTTGGTAAGGATTGGTTTTTAATGTTGTGTTTTCCATCGTTCAAATGGAGGTTAGCGAAAGCCGATTAGTCGTCTTGGAAGTTGTTTTGTGTAGCATGTTTTCTTTGACCACTATCGTATTTCAGATTGCGTACTTATCAAATTCAGAATTCAGCACCTCCATTTTTTCTTCCACAGAAAAACCAAGGTTATGCGCGCCATAGTCGCTGTAGCACTCCGCATCTGGGTTTTGATAAAACAAACCAAGGTGAATTTTTGAGTGATCAGAAGCCAGCTCTCTTGCTGCATTAAGATTAGACGGGTCGTGCTCTACAACATTCTTGAACACCTTCATTTTTTCTTCATCCATGTTTATTCCGTTTTCATGAATGAGGATGTCCAAACTTTCGCGGTTACCTGCCATTTCTTTTGAGAGCGATGGCTGAAAAATCGGGCAACGTTGTAAAACGTGAATAAAAGAGAAGCCTTTATGGGCGTGTCCTGCTTTTATGGTTTCAAAAAGATGTTCAGGTCTCCAATCGGCTGTTTGTGCTACAAACGATGCGTTGGCAACACCCAATGTTACTTCAAGTGGGTGAAGCGGAGGTAGAACTGATCCTCTTGGAGTTGTGTTTGAAACGGTTCCTATTCTGGAGGTAGGAGAGGTTTGTTTTTTTGTCAGGCCGTAAATCTCATTGTTAAAGAGCATCACGGTCATATCCATGTTGTATCTGATGGCATGAATCCAGGCACCGGCACCAATAGAGCAGCAATCACCGTCTCCAGTAATAACGAATACATCAAGGTCTGGTCTTCTAAACTTAACGCCTTCCGCCACCGGAAATGCTCTTCCGTGCAAACCATGGAAGCCATACGTGTCCATGTAATGCGGAAAGCGGCTTGAACAACCAATTCCTGAAACGAACACCGTTTTTACTGGGTCCAACTGCTCTTCCGAGCAAAGTCGCTTCACGGATTCAAGAATGGCGTGGTCTCCGCAGCCAGGGCACCATTTTGCCATTCCCTTTTCGTATTCGTCAGCAGAAAGAAACTTGGTGGGCTTATCTAATGCTATATCTGGTTTTAATCCGAACATGACTATGATGGTTTACTGATTCAATTCTTCTTCAATGCGTTGTAAAATGGAATTTGGAGCCAATGGCTGACCTTTCACGTTAGAGAAACAGTCAATATTTACCAAGGTGCGTGCTCTTAATATCCAAGCGAGTTGAGAATAGCGTCTATTCTCTTCGGTGATGTATGGGTCATTGATGTTATCGCTGTAATTAATTTCAACGGTCATCACTTTTTTAAAATTAGAGAAGATCTCTTTCAAACCTGGTTCTAAAGGGCTTAAAAACCGAAGGTGAATGAACGATACTTTTAAATCGCTTTTTCGAGCGTTTTTCACAGCTTCGTCAATGGCACCGTAGGTTGAACCCCAACCAACCAAAAGTAAATCTCCTGAATCATCTCCATGAATGACTGGCGGTTTCAGCGTTTTTTTGAATACAGCCAGTTTTCTGCTCCGTAGTCCGCTGGATGCCTGATTGTTGTCAGGACTGTACGTTACATTTCCCTTGTTATCGTGCGCCAACCCGGTAAGTGTGTGCATGCCGCCCGGTTGTCCTGGAATTGCGCGCTTGCTCATTCCTGTCTCTTTATCCCATTCATACGGGCCAACATCTTTTTTCCATGGGCTTTGATCAATGGGAGGCGAGAACCAATCTTTTTCCAGTTTTGGTCTCGGGAATGGCTGCTGCCCAGTAGCCAAATTGGCATCCGATAAAACGAAAACTGGCATTCGGAATGATTCTGCAATTTTCCTGGCCAGTATCATATAATGAAAGCATTCTTCAATAGTGGATGGTGCCAGAACAACCTTAGGTGCATCACCGGGTTGGCCGTAAAGAACAGCTAGCAAATCGCTCTGCTCAACTTTGGTCGGTAATCCGGTTGAAGGTCCGCCACGTTGCACATCTACAATTACCAACGGAATTTCTGCCATCGCTGCAAATCCGAGAAACTCCGTTTTAAGAGCTATACCTGGACCTGAAGTAATGGTCAGAGCAGTTTTTCCAGAATACGAAGACCCTATAGCAAAGCCGATTGCAGCAATTTCATCCTCCGCCTGATGAATCAATCCACCTGAGCGTTCAAATACATCCGCTAAATAATGCGATGCCGATGTGGCTGGAGTAATCGGATACATGGAACAGACTTCAATTCCAGCAGCCAAAGCACCCATTCCGATGGCCTCATTCCCGTTCATTACAACATATCGTTCGTCAGAATCCATCGGTGCTACGCTGAATCGGATATCTAGATTATTTCCGGCCCATGCAAAGCCAGCCCGTAGCAGTTCTATGTTGCTGTTTACAATATCATCAGATTTTTTTCGGAAAATTCGCTTAATCTGTGCCTCCGCTTTTTCCATGTCTCTATTGTACACCGAACAGAGCAAACCTAAAACCCACATATTTTTTCCCTTGCGGGGATTGCTTACAAGTTTCTTACACTCCAATTCCATTGGAATTTCCTTCACCACAATTCCTTTTTCCTTGAAATACGCTAATCCTTCGGCATAAGACTCGCGGATTTTTTCTGAAGCATCTTCTGCCCATTTGTTTTCCAAGAGCATTATGGTCCCTTTACGATAGGCACCCTGCCAAATTCTTGAATAGGGAACTTGCTCGTTCAATGCAACCACAACATCCGCTTGGTTTCCAGAATTCGTAACCGGTTTGTTACCTAAACGAATTCTAATGCCTGACGCTCCTTCTTTGGTTCTTGTAGGAGGTTGAATTTCGGCAGGAATGATTTCAACGGTCCAAACACCGTTACCCATTTTGGCCGAAATGGCAGCGAAACTCTGACCGCATTTTTGGGCTCCTTCACCCGAGTCACTTACAACTTCAACGATGTGTTCGTCAACGTGAACAACCTTCTGCTGTGCTACAGCAGTGTCTGCCTTACTATCCATAAAAAATTAGATTAATGGTAAATCGGACATAAAGGACTACATGTTCTCGGAGGTATATAATGACACTTGTCATAAATAAGGGTCATAAAAACTGACTTTGATTATGTCTGATACTCATTCGAGGAGAATGACCAACTATTTTCAGAGTCGACTAATCTGAGAGACAACCAATTAACGGTAATTCGTAATGATACTAACCTAATGCCACGTCCAACACCATCATCACAATAAATCCACCAATAAACCCGAGCGTGGATGTGTCCGCATATTTATCCAATTGCGTTTCAGGAATCACTTCCTCAATTACAACGTAAATCATCGCGCCAGCGGCAAATGCCAATGCGTAGGGCAGAATAGGAAAGGCGTAGATTACGGCCGCTGCTCCAACAACGCCAGCAAGAGGTTCTACAACGGCAGAAAGCTGACCGTACCAAAAACTCTTAAAGCGAGAAACGCCTTGTCTTCTCAACGGCATCGAAACCGCCAATCCTTCTGGGAAGTTTTGAATTCCAATGCCGATTGCGAGTGCCATGGCTGCGCCAATTGTGGCGCCATCCATTCCGTGTGCCACAGCACCGAAGGCAACTCCGACAGCTAATCCTTCTGGGATATTATGTAGCGTAATGGCCAATACAAGAAGTAGCGTTCGGTCTAGTTTTGTCTCAACGCCTTCCTTTTTCGATTCTGGAAAATTGATGTGCAAGTGAGGCATTACTTTGTCTAGAGCAAAGAGGAAAAGTGCGCCACCCAAGAAGCCTATTGCTGCAGGAAACCAGATGGGAACTCCTGGGTTGCTTTCAGGTGTAATCTCGATGGCAGGCGCCAATAACGACCAATAGCTGGCGGCAATCATTACGCCACCAGTAAAGCCTAACATGCCGTCAAAAAGTTGTCGGTTCATATCTTTAAAGAAGAACACGAGTGATGCACCAGCAGCTGTCAGAAACCACGTAAAAGTGGTTGCCAATAATGCTTGAAGCATTGGGTTTTGTTCTAAGAACCAGAGCTTGGCTATTTCAAAATATTCCATGGTTTGACATTTTTATGGTTACAACTTGTCCTGGT
>Ga0316209_1002192_pt1 | contig 16555 bp, 12 predicted proteins | sample 6monopyrite_MG_FD_204945 | JGI IMG/M metagenome (GOLD analysis project Ga0316209, IMG submission 204945) | Microbial mat bacterial communities from mineral coupon in-situ incubated in ocean water Damariscotta River, Maine, United States -... | ecosystem: Environmental > Aquatic > Marine >...
ATTCGGTAACAGTTACCGATGCCAATGGTTGCAGTTCAACAGATGCAGTTTCCTTAAGTGACCCCGGTTCGTTGATTGTTTCTATTGATGCAGACCCGACTGATATGACCATTTGTGATGGAACTCCGATTGAGTTTACTGCATCTGGTGCAGATACGTATGAGTTCTTCGTTGATGGAGGTTCGGTGGGTAGTGCTAACCCATACTTGAGTTCGACAATTTCGGATGGACAAACGATAGCAGTTGTGGGTACTGATTTGAATAACTGTACCGCAACGAGTGCAGGACTTCAGTATAATGTGCTTAGTGTACCAAGCGTAATGCTATCGCTTCCAGCCATAGCTTGTGCCAATGAGGATTTAGTTGAACTTGTTGGTGGAACTCCAGTTGGAGGTTATTACACGGTTGTTTATAACAACTTCCCAGTAGTTGGGGATTTGTTCTTCCCAGATCTTGCTGGTGCAGGGGCTATCAATGTAGACTATACCTATGAAGCTGCTAATGGATGCGATGCAACGGCTTCCGCAAACTATAACGTGTTGCTTGAGCCACAGATTGATCTTGGAAATGACACAACGGTTTGTGCCATAACCTTAGATGCTGGTGGCGGTTATCCTTTTTATGATTGGACTAACGGAGATACTACGCAGACCGTATTGACTGATGTTACCGCTGTGTATGAAGTTACCGTGACAGATGCTAACGGATGTATTGGAACGGACGCAATATCTGTTATTGTTAATCCTATTCCAAGCCCAGTTATTACTCCTGGAGGTACGGTCGAATTTTGCATCGGGGATACGGTTACACTAGCAAGTGATGCTGTTTTTACTTACTACGCATGGGAGCCAACTGGCGATGCAACCCAAACTACCGAATGGTATCAATCAGATACGGTAACGTTAACCGTTACAAACCAATTTGGTTGTGTGGGATCTAATGAGGTGGTTTTGATTATGAATGAGCCAATGCCTGTTAGTAATGTTACTCCTGATGGTCCACTAGAATTCTGTGTTGGTGATGATGTGAATTTGGATGCAGGTCCGGGTTACGCTTCTTATCTATGGAATAGCGGCTCAACCACTTCGGTAGTAAACATTATAGAATCTGGCGATTATTGGGTTACGGTACTTGATGGAAATGGTTGTATAGATAGTTCAATGCAGTCAAACCCTGTAACGGTTACGGTTTGGACGCCAAGCCCGATTGTGGTGGAATCTGGTGACTCACTGATACTGACTAACCCTGGAGACTTTGTTTCTTATCAATGGTATTATGGTACTGGCCCATCCAATATGACTCCAATTTCAAGTGCAACCGATGCAGGTTATGTAATAACTCAAAGAGGTTATTATCGGGTTTGCGTAATCGATGAAAATGGGTGCGAAGGCTGCTCTTTCGTTTTCGAAATGACTTGTTGTGTTGGAGTTGAAGAAGTCAATTTTGAAGGGGAGGTGAATGTATATCCCAATCCGAGTAATGGACAGTTTACCTTAGAAGTTGAACTGCCAAGATTAATGGATATGACGATTGGTCTGAGCGATATGGTTGGTAAGCAAGTTTGGTTGGATCAAGGAATAGGAACTACATCTACTTTGCGTAAGCAATATGACTTGACACAACTTCCAAACGGAGTTTACTTCTTGCGCATTCAGGCCGATAATCAAATGACTGTATATAAGCTTATTAAGCAGCAGTAATTGGTTCTCAAGGAATTAAAGAGCAAAAAGTCCCGCCAAATTGGCGGGACTTTTCTTTTGTATTCAATACTTCTGCGAATGCTACCCCCTCAAGTGATAACTCTTTGGCTGAACGAAGGTTCTGATGCCTGCATGAGAAAGTGTTGAGCCCAGTCCAGATGCTGCCCGCCCACTTCGATGACTGTTAATACCAGTTATACTTGACAATATCGTACTGCAACCGCTTATCTATTCGCAAAGCGTAAAAGAGCACCCGTTAGAGATATTCCTTGTTATTCTAATGGCAGGAAACGTGGCAGGTATTGCAGAGATAATTCTCGCCATTCCAGCTTACAGCTTCGGCCGCGTATTTGTAAGAGAGTTCTTCCATCAGTTTAAGGTGGTGAAGGTGCTTACGGGGGAGGGGAGATTCTGCTTGTCATTGCTAGGAACGAAGTAATCTGTTCGCTACTGCACTCGTCACAGACACACGCGCTATCGGGAAACTGTTAAACTTTCCTTTACAGGACAAGAAAGTCCACAACTCCCTCCCTATTTCCTGTACATTTGACTTTTGTCAATTCTAAACCATCTCATGCGATTATTTCCATTACTGATGGCGCTATTATTTGCGCTTCCAACCTTTGCTACAGACCCAGAGCCAGCGGCTTTTTTAGTAAGCTATAGGCTTGTTAAATCGCACACCAAAAAAACCATTAATGCCCTTTGGAAAAAGAATAAGGTTCCAAAAATTGCACTACCCGTTAAGCACGAAGTAGATATCTATGAGATAATTTACAAGGTAAAATGGATAGACGGAACTTGGCGAAATGCTTCGGGTATTTACTACGTACCGAAAACCGAAAAGGCAGTGCCGTACATGATGTTCGGACATGGTACGCAGATTCATAAAGGACGAAAGATCCATGATGGAGATTCGCAGCAATTTATTTGCCTAGCGCATGCCACCGATGGCTATGCGGCCATGTTCCCAGATTATTACGGCATTGGAAAAGGAGAAGGAAAACACTTATACCAACATGCTTGGTCAGAAGGACATGCGTTCATTTACATGCTAATGGCGGTTGACGAGTTGAACAAGGAACTGAACGTTAAACCGAGCGGTCAGTTATTCCTTACAGGTTATTCGCAGGGTGGGCATGCTTCATTTGCAGCGCATAAATACATCGAAGAACTGAACGATCCGCGGTTTCAGGTAACGGCTTCTTCTCCAATGTCTGGTGCTTACGACATGACTGGCGAACAGGAGAAATACATGTTTGAGGAATATCCTCGACCATTCTACCTGCCGTACTTATTGCTCTCCTATCAAGAGGCTTACCACATTTATGAATCTGAGAATCCGTACGATGCTTTTAAAGCACCTTTCGATACGCTTTTCCCCGGTTTCTTCGAAAACAACGACCGTAAAACACTCGATGAGTTGGATAAGCTGTTGCCTAAAGTTCCGATGGAAGTGGTTGATCCAGAGCTTATAGCCGAATATCAAGCCAACGATAACCATCCATTTAAAGTGCGATTGCGGGAGAACAACTTGGTAAACTGGAGTCCGGAAGCTCCCGTGCAGCTATGCTATTGCAAGGGCGATAAAGAGGTGAGTTATAAAAACTCCATCGTTACGTATGAGAACATGAAGAGCAGAGGGATCGACCACATCAAGCTGAATAACCTCAGCGACCACCTCGACCACAACACGTGCGCGGGCTTTGCTGTGCTTGCAACAAAAGCATTCTTCGACCGATTCAAGAAAAAGGGCAAGAATCCGAAAATGAAGGAGATGACTCCATTTAAAAAATGGATTAGGAATAAGGTTCAACGGAAAGTGGAAAAGGAATTCAAAGAAAAAGGCAGCGACCATTCGTACCTGTAAACAGGGCTCCGACTTGGGAGGTTTCGTAATTTGCGGTCATGACGAAAACAGCCATCATTACTGGAGCCACCGCAGGAATTGGTGAAGCCACCGCCATTGAATTTGCCAAGCTTGGATACAAGCTAATCCTTACTGGCAGAAGAGAAGAACGACTTGAAAAACTCAAGTCTCAACTCGCATCTGATTATAACATTCAAGTTTCTGCCCATGCGTTCGATATTAGTAAACGCTCAAACGTAGAAGACTTTTGTCGCAATGAGATTGGGGACCAAACAATTGATGTATTGGTAAACAACGCTGGTTTAGCCTCAGGCCTCTCTCCGCTTCATGAAGGCGATGTGGAAGATTGGGAAAAGATGATTGATACCAACGTGAAAGGTTTGCTCTACATCACGCGTGAGATTGCCCCGCGCATGGTAGAAAAACAATCTGGTCATATAATAAATGTGGGCTCAATAGCGGGGGTTGAAATCTACCCGAATGGAAATGTGTATTGCGCCACAAAGCACGCGGTTCATGCTATTTCTGAAGGGCTGAGAAAAGAGCTTTACGATAAAGGCATTAAGGTGACTAACGTTGCGCCTGGTTTGGTAGAGACCGAGTTCTCCATTGTTCGGTTTCATGGAGATGAAAAGCGCGCAGCAACCGTTTATGATGGAATGGAAGCCCTCTCTCCCAAGGATATTGCAGATTGTATTGCTTTTGCTGCCACGCGCCCAAAACATGTAAATGTTGCAGATATGCTTATTCTTCCCACAAATCAGGGAAGTGCCACACAGGTTAAGCGGAAATAGCCCATCCCTTGGCCTCTTCAGAATCTGGCGGGAAACGTAGGTGTGTGTATAGAAATACACCCGTTTGTACGCGTAGAATTGAGACCCTTCCTTCGTCAGGGAAACAGGCGAGATAGTACGGTGCTTGTAAATTGCTTCGCTGAGGAACGAAGCGTCTCTTGATAACAGAAAAAAACCAAACAGTTCCATGCAATAGGTCTCCGTCAGTATCCTAACTCCTCTTCCCTTGGGGAAGGAGTCAGGGGATGGGCAGTTTAATCCGATGCAAACATCGATTTATCGATGTCCACATAAAACGGGAACTTCATCAAGTAATCAAGACCTTCTTCGGCTGTTTTATCACCATAAAGCACTTCGTAGATTGTTTCGGTAAGCGGTGCTCTAAAGCCTAGGTAATTAGCCATGGCCCGCGATATGCGCAGCGTATTTATACCCTCGGCTACCTCCTCCATATCGGTCAAAATAGCTGTGAGTGTTTCGCCTTTTGCAATGCGATAACCAACGGTAAAGTTTCTACTCTTTGGGCTCGAACAAGTTGCAATCAAATCGCCAACTCCAGCCAGTCCCAAAAATGCAACTACATCTCCGCCAAGGTGTTTTCCTACATGTATCATTTCTACCAATCCACGGCTTATAAGCAATGATTTTGCGTTCTCACCATAACCCAAGCCACTTAATGCCCCAGAAGCTAGTGCAATAACGTTTTTAAGTACGCCTGCAATCTCAACACCTTTCATATCATGGCTTCCATACACTTGAAAACGCGGGGTTCTCAACGTTCGCTGTCCAATCTTAATTACTTCATCAAACCTACTTGCCAAAACTGTTGCTGCTGGTTGTCCATTCAAAATTTCGGAGGCTAGGTTTGGCCCTGCCAAACATCCTACTCTTTTCACAATGGTTTCCTGTAAAATTACCTCACTCATGGTGTTTACCAACGCGGGATTAAGCTTGTAATCTGCACTTAGCTTATCGCCTTCTGGTAAATGCACGTCAACTCCCTTTGTTCCGTGAATAAGAATGTGCTCTGGTGTAAGGTGCGGAGCCAGTGTCTCAATGGTTTCCCTAAACACTGCCGAGGGGAGAATTGGGTAAATGAGGCTACACTTATCTGCCACTTCTTTGATGCTTGTGGTGGCCGTAATGTTCTGGTGCATCTTGCGCCCGCGATTGTCGCGCGTTCTGTTAATTAAATCTGCCACATCTTGGCTGCGCGTAAACATGAAAACCTGCTGGTTTTCGGCTAGTAGATTACCAATGGCCGAGCCGAAGCTACCACCACCAAGCACGCCTACTGGTGCTTTATTTTCAGACGACTTTATGGAGCTCATATCCTTCTAATCGATTGTGATAGAAATACAAAATGGTAATATCTTGAGATTGAAAATCGCCTTCCGTATTGTACATCAACGGTAACTTGTTGTGGTAAATACCAAGATTGGCTATTCCTTTTTTAATGATGGTCGTCAAGCTTCCTTCAAGAATTTCTTTTTCTAGTTGAATCTCTCCGTTAACATGCATTTCGCGCAAGCGCGTTACCAGTTTATCCACACTATCCATAAGCGGCTTTGGCTTAATCATCAGCTCTTCTGACGGTAAACGCATTAGTCCGTACAAATCCATCTTAGGGTGGCGCTTCTTTATTATACGGAATGCTGCAAAGGCCAAAATTTGGCTGCAAAAAACAACCGCCTCTCTATGATACCTTTCCACAATTTTATCACCTAGCATACGCGTGTATTCGGCATCGCGCTGCAAATCTTTGCTTATCTCTCCATTGGAATAGAAGTATTTTTTGATGTCAACCTCATGTCCATGCGGATCAAAGCTGTTTCCTTCCTCATCCACCCGATTTCCGAATAAATCCATTGGGGTTCCGTAGCGTACCGCCATTTCTGATGATGCTGTAAAGAACTTATAGATGAATCGAAGCATTTTGCTGGAGGTAGAGAAGTTATCGTTCTCCACGTAATATTGCTCCTGTCCACTAATCTTCAAATGCTGATCAATCAGGCTTTGAGCCTCCAACACAAAATTGTAATTGATGGTAACGGGAACAACAAATATTTTCTTTGCCTCGTCTCCATCATCCACAAAATTCATCCGCTGCGCTTGAAGTGCGGTTCCGAGCAAGCCGAGCTTTACACGTTTCTCCAACATTCCGCTTCGCGACCGCGTTCCACCAGGGAAAAACAATCCATTACAGCCTTTCCTGAGCGAAAGCTCCGAATACATCTTCAGCGTTTCGAGATAAAGTGTATTCTTTTTGCGCCTGTCCACCTTGTAGGCTCCTAGGCGATTCATGAACCACGCCATAATCTTAATTCCAAACAGGTTCAAACCTGCACCATAAAGAACAGGCGGCAGACCAATGCTTTGGATGGCCCAGCCAATAAGCATAGAATCTAGATTACTGAAGTGGGTGGGGACAATTATTACCGTTCCTTTTTGCGCCAAAGCACGAACGTGGTCAATTTCGCCAATTAGATGAATCTTATCGTGGAGATTGCTTCTGCTGGCAAAAAAACGAGAGAGTCCTTTATTCTGCGATGCGTTAAGCAATCGTGCAAAAAGGAATGTGGTAAAACCTTTAGCAAAGTTGTAAGCCTGCACATCAAAAACACCTGCAATTTCCTCGGCATAACGTTTTACAATACGCTGAATAAGATCTTCGTGTCCGAATGCATGTGGGTTTTCATGGCCTGCATTTATTCGTACCATGTCCTTCTTCACATTCGACCAGAAATCCTTTTCATCAGGCGCATCTGCTTTCCAGGGAGTCTGGTTCAATCGAATCCTTTCTGTGTAAAGCGTTCGTGCCAACTCATCCTTCAGATTAGAAGGGTTGTTTCCCAACGATTCCTTGATGTTTTCAATGGAGAGTTCGACCAACTCTTCTAAAAAGGCTTCGCGATTGTGCGAAAGTTTTACAATTGGCCAAGATTCTGGATCTGGCAAAATCGGGTCATATAACCAGCCATCGGAAGTATTAACCTTAGTTGCCATGCTCGAATATAGGAATTAAGCTAGGTGCTTACGCAGTTTAGCGGCTTCGCTTCTTAACAGTCCACGTAAAGCTGAAGTTAGAAACCTCCACTCCGTTGTCCATTACGCCAACGGTTCTCATCTCCACTAAAACGGGTTCTCCTGTACGGCAGGTTTCCGCTACGGCATCAAACATTTTCTGCCCGTCATTGCAGGTAAACGTTACGTGGCGGTTGGTCTTCTTTGTGAACTGTGCTTTATTATCGGATACCAGCATGGCTATATTCTCTCCCGAATGCTCTATGGCAAGCATGCAGAGCATTCCAGTGCTCATTTCGGCAGACATGCTTTGTGCTGCAAAGTACATGGATTGAAAAGGGTTCTGATTTCTCCATCCGTAAGGCATGCTTATAGCGCAACAATCTGCATCTATTCGTCTTACTCTACTACCAGCAACCCACGCCAAAGGAAGTTGAATGAGTAAGAATAGATTGAATAGAAACCAATTGTCAATTCGGTTCCTAAATTTTTTTCCTTTTGGTGATAATTCCATTATGCTCGGTAACATCCTTCTATTGATACTTGCGCTGGCGAACACCATTCGCATCAATCACAGTTGATGCATTCTCAAATTCAACTGATTTTCCATTAATAATTTCCTCTACAAGAACTCCTGGGTCGATAGGTGCGTAACTGTCTATTCCTAAGTAAATAACACCAGATTTTGGTCTATAGCCATGCTTGAATATCAGCTCACCATAATCAGAATCAAACGTGAGGATAGTTCTTTCGTAAGCGATTGCCAACCCCATTACATCCGATATGCCTCGATTGTCAATACCGATACCAATGATATCGAAACCTCTTGATTTAAGATATTCTACACTCCGAAGTGGAAAATTCTCGTTGGCGAGCAACTTCATTTTGCTCAAGCGCTTTTACGAGATGGACTGAACAAAAGACCATCGTGCATACAATCCTGTATATAAAGAAACACAGCTTGCAAAGAAACCTTAGTCAAACGTGGGTGGTTATCCAAGATGTCCTGCTCGCTCCAGCCTTGCGCCAAAAGCGAAATGATGTGTTCAACCGCCAGTCTTGTTCCTTTAATGGTTGGCTTTCTTAAAAGCACTTCTTTATCCGAGATAATGTGTTCTTGCCAGTTCATAGTATAAAGTTACCCTAAATTGTCTCTCCAACTCGAAGTTTCTCGGCATTCTCTGCCATTGCAAGCGCATCAATCATTTCTTGAATATTACCATTCATAAAATCGGTAAGCGCATAAATGGTTAGGCCAATGCGATGGTCGGTAATTCTTCCCTGCGGATAGTTGTACGTTCTAATTTTCGCAGAGCGGTCACCCGATGAAACCATGGTTTTCCTTCTGCTCGAAATATCGTCTAAATGTTTACTCAACTCTCTTTCGTAAAGTCGAGTTCTTAGCATTTCCATGGCCAAGTTTCTGTTCTTCAACTGCGATCTTTCTATCGAACAAACTACCACAATACCAGAGGGTTTGTGTGTTAATTGAACCTTGGTTTCCACCTTATTCACGTTCTGACCACCAGCACCACCAGAACGCGATGTTTGCAGCTCCACATCTGCTGGGTTAATTTCTACATCTACTTCCTCTGCTTCTGGCATTACGGCCACCGTAGCTGCTGATGTATGCACTCGGCCTTGCGATTCTGTTTGAGGAACGCGCTGTACACGATGAACCCCAGATTCGTATTTCAATATTCCGTAAACGCCCTCACCTTCTACCTTAACGTTTACCTCCTTGTAGCCACCGGCTGTTCCTTCATTCTCCACCAAAATCGATGTCTTCCAGCCTTTTCCCTCGATGTATTTCATGTACATACGATAGAGGTCTCCAGCAAAAATGCTTGCCTCGTCACCGCCCGTTCCGGCTCGGATTTCAAGAACTACGTTTTTATCGTCTTCAGGATCCTTCGGCAGCATAAGTACACGAAGTTCTTCCTCTAACTCCAACTTGCGCGCTACCAGTTCGTCAAGTTCCATCCGCGCCATTTCCACGAAGTCTGAATCTTTTTCTGTTTCGAGAATCTTCTTGCTGCTCGTTATGTTCTCAACCACATTCTCGTAATCTCTGGAAACGATTACTACGGGTTCAAGTCCACGATAATCACGATTTATTTTCACAAACCGCTTCATATCTGCCACCACCGATGGGTCGCCAAGTTGGCCTTCAAGGTCGCTAAACCGTCTTTGAATGTCCTTAAGTTTATCTAAAAGCTCCATTGCTTAATTGTAAACGAACTCTCCGAATTCTGAACGAATCGTGAGTTTTTTTTCTCCTTCCTCTACTCTACCGACTATTTGGGCATCCACCTTAAAGCTCTTAGAAATAGCGACAATATCTGCCGCAATTTCCTCAGGAACATACAGTTCCATGCGATGCCCCATGTTAAACACCTTGTACATTTCGTTCCAAGGTGTATTTGACTCTTCCTGAATAATGCGGAACAGCGGTGGAACTGGCAAAAGATTATCTTTTACCACATGCCCCGAGCTTATAAAGTGAAGCACTTTGGTCTGCGCTCCGCCCGAACAATGCACCATACCGTGCACCTTGGATCGATGATTATCGAGAATTTTCTTGATAATTGGTGCGTAAGTACGTGTTGGCGAAAGCACCAACTTTCCCATATCCAACGGAACTCCATCAACCTTATCTGTTAGATTATACTTGCCAGAATACACGAGACTTTCGTCCATGGCACCATCATAGCTTTCAGGATATTTTGACTTTAACGAATCATTAAAAACATCGTGACGGGCGGCAGTTAACCCGTTACTCCCCATTCCGCCATTGTATTCGGTTTCGTATGTTGCCTGACCGTAGGAAGCAAGCCCAACAATTACGTCTCCAGGTTGGATATTTCCATTGTCAATTACATCGGAACGTTTCATCCGGCAGGTAACGGTTGAATCCACAATTAAGGTTCTCACAAGGTCGCCAAGATCAGCAGTTTCACCTCCTGTAGATTGAATATCCATTCCATTATCGCGAAGCATTTGAAGTACTTCTTCTGTACCCGAGATAAGTCCTGAAAGCACCTCGCTCGGTATCAAAAACTTATTTCTTCCGATGGTTGATGAAAGAAGAATATTGTCAACCGCTCCGACACAAAGCAGGTCATCCGTATTCATAATTATGGCATCTTGGGCAATTCCCTTCCAAACTGATAAGTCACCAGTTTCTTTCCAGTACATGTATGCAAGTGAACTCTTTGTTCCTGCACCATCGGCATGCATGATTATGCAATGCTTGTCAGAGTTTGAAAGTGTGTCAGGAACAATTTTACAGAACGCTTTCGGGAACAATCCCTTACCCACATTCTTTATGGCCTTATGAACGTCTTCCTTATCGGCAGAAACACCTCGTTGCTTATATCTTTCTCCAGCACTCATCAATTGTTGTTTAACAAAAAAGCATCCCGCAAGTGCGGAATGCTTTTCTTAAATATCTATGAAAGGTTACTAGTTTCCTTTAGGAACGTAATCGTTACGAAGCACTTTAAATTCGGTTCTACGATTCAACTGGTGAGCTTCTTCTTTCAGCTCATCTCCTACAAGTTTCGCAATAAAGGCATCGTTAATAACGCTTCCCTTTGCAAACTCTCCAACTTGAGTGTCCAATACTTTCGGAGTTGTTTCGCCATATCCTTTCGCTACCAATCTCTCTCCAGCAACATCGTTATCAATCAGGTAATCAACAACAGACTGAGCACGTTTCTGAGAGAGCGACAAGTTGTAGCTATCAGAAGCACGTGTATCTGTGTGAGAACCGAGCTCAACAACAATTGTTGGGTTATCGTTCAATGTCTCAACTAGACCATCCAAGGCAACTTTAGATTCTGGACGAAGATCCCATTTTCCAAGATCATAAAAAATGTTTGGAAGATCGATTACCCGGTTGATTGGATCTAACTCGAAGTCGTGAACCAAGTCTTTGTCCTCCTCAAATCCAACTGTCGTTGTTTTTCCAGTTTTGTTTAGATAGAAATCCTTTTTACCAGCAGTAATTACGTAAGAAGTTGCAGGCGAAAGATCGAAGCAATACTTACCTGATGCATCAGTATTGGTTTCCAACGAAGAACCATCTGTTCCAACGATTGAAACTGTTGCATTGCCAACTGCTTTTTTGGTTTTATAATCAGAAACAACACCACAAAGAGTGAATTTCAGAGCTGGTAGTAGGAACGAATAGATATCATCGCTTCCTTTTCCATCTTCACGATTTGAAGTGAAAAATCCTTTCTCCTGTTCTTTCTCGAAGATGATTGCGAAATCATCACCTGAAGAATTAATAGGAGATCGCATGTTCGTTACATTTCCCCAATCTTCTGCTTGCGCCTCAGCCATGAAGATGTCTAGTCCACCCATTCCTATGTGGCCGTTTGAAGCAAAATAAAGTGTTCCGTCTGCGTGAATGAAAGGATACATTTCATCACCTGGTGTATTTACAGATGCAAGAGCAACTGGCTTAGACCATCTTTTCTTTTCTTCGTTAAAGTTTGATTTCCAAAGGTCTCTTCCTCCTTTTCCGCCTTCTGCGTCAGAAGCAAACACCAATACTTTACCATCAGCAGATAGCGCTGGATGTCCAACAGTTACTTGCGTGCTATCGTCATCTTCGTCCTTCACAAAGAAAGGAAGTGCTTCAGCTTCTGTCCAACTACCACCATTTTTATTGGTGGAGTAAAGTTCACATCCCATTTTCACCTTTTTCTTAACACCACAACGCGTGAAAATCATTTGGTTAAAGTCGTTGTTCATTACCGCAGCACCTTCATTATAGATACTATTGATTGTTGCAGGAAGAGGCTTTGGTTTACTCCATTTTCCTTTATTATCAATTGTGGCAGCAAAAACATCGGTAAATCCTTGTCCTGTCCATCCATCCACTTCGTTTCCAGAAGCGTTATCTCTAGATGATGTGAAGTAAATTTCTTTATGATTTTTCGATGCGTAAGATGGCGCAAAATCCATTTGCTTTCCGTTTAGTTGAACAGCATTTTCAACCACGTAACGTGATGGATTATCAACCCATTTTTGAGCCAATGCACATGCTTCAGCACCGTTCTTTCCTCGCGGATCATCCGGGGCTAGTTCACCGTACTTTTCGTATTCAACAATTGCGTCCTCAAACTTGCCGTTTGCTTTTAAGGCATCAGCATAATATAGCTGAACTTTGTTCTCGGGATACTTAATCTTCAACGCTTTTCTATACCATGTTTCTGACTGCTTTGAGTCGTTGACAAATCGGTAACATTCCGCTGTTTTGAAGATAATCTCAGCTTTATTAGCCTTATCTTTTTCTTTGGAATAGGCTTTTTTCAGCAGGGTAATAGCCTTGTAATACTCCTGCCCTTCAAATGCTTGATTTGCAATTGCAAGGTGGTCGGTTTGAGCGCTTACGCTGATTGAAAACAATCCTGCAATAATTGCGACTACTAGGAATTTGGTAATTCTCATGGTTTAAAGGGTCTTTTTAACAGGCTGCTAAAATAAATAATTATTTGATTGGGCAACCCCGATTGAAACGCTGTCACCGAAGCAATCATGTTGTTTCAAATCTCAAGGTTCATACCTTTTATATTCGGAATAGATATTTACCGATTAAACAACAATTCTCGGTACTTAGGCAACGGCCAATATTCGTCTGAAACGATTAGTTCCAACTTATCAACCTCCCTCCTGATTTTATCGAAGTAAGGAAAAACCTTACCACAGTACTCGCCTGCTTTCTTACGAGCGCTTTCCAGTTTGTTTGCCGTTTTTCGAGCTTCGGTCATTGCCTCAACTAGTGACCTGATGGCTGTCATGCGCTCAGATATTTCTCTAATCATACTCATTTGTTCGCTTGCTAAGGTCTTAAACTCGCTATCGGTCAAGACTTGTTTTAGCCCGGTAACATTCTTAATGAGTAGGTTCTGGTATTCAACGGCAGTTGGAATAATGTGATTTGTAGCCAAATCGCCCATAACGCGAGATTCTATCTGAATCTTCTTTGTGTACCGCTCCAGATCAATTTCGTAACGCGCGTCCAATTCTCGTTCATTCAGTATTTCGTTCTTCTCAAAAAGAGCTCTTGCCTTTTTGGTGAGAAGAAAATCCAATGCATCTGGTGTGGTTTTTATATTTGAAAGACCGCGTTTCTTCGCTTCTTTGACCCATTCTTCACCATATCCATTTCCTTCAAATCGAATGTTCTTCGACTCGTTTATGTAATTGCGGAGCACTTGAAAAATAGCATCATCCTTCTTCATGTCTTTTGCGACAAGCCCTTGAACTTCAGAATGAAATTTTACAAGTTGGTCTGCAACAATTGTGTTCAGAACCATCATTGCGGACGAACAATTTGCGGTTGAACCCACTGCTCTGAACTCAAATTTGTTTCCCGTAAAAGCGAATGGCGATGTTCGATTTCTGTCTGTATTATCAAGCAAAATCTCTGGGATTTTAATGACACTCAACTTTAGCTCAGTCTTCTCATCAGGAGACATTTTTTCGCCCTGCTTAATCCATTGCTCAATATCATTCAGAACCTGAGTAAGGAATGAGCCAATGAATACGGACATGATTGCTGGTGGCGCCTCGTTTGCTCCCAAACGATGGTCATTGCTTGCGCTTGCAATGCTGGCGCGAAGCAAATCTGCGTGTTCGCAAACAGCTTTTATGGTTGTAATAAAGAAAGTAAGAAACTGAATATTCTTCTTTGGCGTTTTCCCAGGGCTAAGTAGGTTTTTACCTGTGTCTGTAGCCAACGCCCAATTGTTATGTTTTCCGGAACCATTAATTCCCGCAAATGGTTTTTCATGAAACAACACTCGGAAATCGTGGCGCAGAGCCACTTTTTCCATCACATCCATCAAAAGCTGGTTGTGATCAACAGCTAAACTAACCTCCTCAAAAACAGGCGCACATTCAAATTGTCCTGGTCCAACTTCGTTATGACGGGTTTTAACTGGGATTCCAAGCTTGAGGGCTTCCGTTTCAAAATCACGCATGTAAGCAGTAACCCGATCATTGATTGAGCCGAAATAATGATCATCTAACTGTTGATCTTTTGCTGAGGAATGCCCGAAGAGTGTTCTTCCCGTCAAAGCCAAATCGGGACGTGCATTATAAAGCGCACGATCAACTAGAAAATATTCCTGCTCGCAGCCAAGTGTGCAAATAACGCGAGAAACATTCCTATCAAAGTATTCTTGAACAACCGTTGTGGCTGCTTTATCCAAGAAGTGAACAGACCGCAGCAAAGGTGCTTTATGATCTAATGACTCCCCCGTGTAAGCCACAAAAACAGTTGGAATACAAAGCGTTCTTCCAATTACAAAAGCCGGGGAAGAAGGATCCCAAGCAGTATAACCTCTGGCCTCAAACGTATTTCTGATTCCGCCATTTGGAAAACTGGAAGCATCAGGTTCTTGCTGAACCAACTTATCGCCACCAAACGATTCCATAGAAAAACCATCAGCCAAGGGCTCGAAAAAAGCATCGTGCTTTTCGGCAGTTGAACCTGTTAGCGGTTGAAACCAATGTGTGTAGTGTGTAGCGCCTTTTGCAAGTGCCCAAGATTTCATGGCTGAGGCAACCTGCTCGGCAGTTCCGCGATCGATCTGTCCTCCTTTGTCCACGCAAGTTCTCAAAGTTGAATATACCTGAGAGGATAGGTCTTCTCGCATAACCTTCCACGAAAAAACACTGGATGCGAAGTAATTGGAAACCTTATCGCTAGGTAATTTAACTTCAACTGGTTTTCTCTTGTTGACTTCTTGTAAAGCGTTAAACCGTTGTGTCGCCATTATTAATTTTTAGCCAAAAAAGGCTCGGTTTACCCGAGCCTTTTTGTGATTATCTAATCTAATACCACTATGAATCATACTTTGGCAAATGCAGCTTCTGCTTCGCCAACTGTTTTAATAATTCTGGCCGCCACCTTGTATGGGTTAGCGTTCGAAGCAGGTCTTCTGTCTTCCAAGTAACCTTTCCAACCCTTCTCCACCGTCATGAGAGGAATTCTAATAGACGCTCCTCTATCCGATATGCCGTAGGAGAAATCGGTAATGGATGCCGTCTCGTGCAGACCCGTTAATCGCTGGTCATTGAATTCACCATATACATTTATATGCTCAGCAGTTAGCGGTCGGAATGCCTCGCAAATCCTTTCATAAACTTCCTTAGAACCACAGGTTCTCAGTGTAGTATTAGAGAAGTTTGCATGCATTCCAGAACCATTCCAATCACCTTTAATCGGCTTAGGATGATATTCGATATACCAACCATAGCTTTCAGTTAGCCTATCCAGCAAATATCTAGCAACCCACATCTCGTCACCAGCTTTTTTGGCTCCCTTAGCAAACAATTGGAATTCCCATTGCCCAGAGGCAACTTCTTGGTTAATTCCTTCAAAGTTCAATCCAGCAGCAATACATAGGTCAGCGTGTTCTTCAACCAACTCTCTTCCAAACGTATGTCTTCCTCCAACAGAGCAGTAGTACATTCCCTGTGGCCCAGGATAACCTCCTCTTGGGAATCCCAAAGGCAGCTCAGTTTCTCTATCCATGATAAAGTACTCCTGTTCGAAACCGAACCAGAAATCGTTATCTGAATCTTCAATCGTATGCCTAGCGTTTGACTCATGTGGCGTTCCGTCAGCGTTGTAAACCTCAGTCATTACCAGCCAACCGTTGTCTCTGGCGGGATCAGGGAATATTGCAACAGGAACCAAGAGACAATCAGAGTTTCCGCCTGTCGCCTGAAGTGTTGAAGAACCATCAAACGACCAATTTCCAATCTCATCTAGCGTTCCTTGAAAATTTTCATGTTCCTCAACTTTGGTTTTAGATCTCATGTTCTGAGTTGGCTTGTAACCATCTAGCCAAATGTATTCGAGTTTTATCTTCATAACGAGGTAAAATTGGGTTTTATAGAATTTCTCGCAAAGATAGGAGCAAAAAGAGGTGTTGCAAGATTGTTTTTTAACTTTTAATTAACAACCCCTATCCTTTACGGGGGTCTGCTAAAAATAAAATGGTGGTTTTTCGGTTTTGAGATATTTGAACCCAGATTATGCAATAGAAAATATGATTCCCGTTTTATTACTAGTTGAATGTATTTTATCCCTTTGTGCCGGAGTATTACTTTCACAACTGAGACGCTTCCCTTTGGTAAAA
>Ga0316209_1002193_pt1 | contig 16538 bp, 15 predicted proteins | sample 6monopyrite_MG_FD_204945 | JGI IMG/M metagenome (GOLD analysis project Ga0316209, IMG submission 204945) | Microbial mat bacterial communities from mineral coupon in-situ incubated in ocean water Damariscotta River, Maine, United States -... | ecosystem: Environmental > Aquatic > Marine >...
AAATCCAGCAATAAATCCAGCAATAAATCTAAAGGCAAGTCCAAGAACTATGCGCATAATGCTGCCGGAAAAAAGGCGGTCATCTTGTCACGTGGTGAACATGGTATTTCACGAGAAAATATTGATAAACATGCATTAAAAGTATTATACCGTTTGCACAAATCAGGCTATCAAGCCTGTCTGGTTGGTGGTGCTGTACGTGATTTGCTTCTGGGAATGACGCCAAAAGATTTTGATGTGGCAACGGACGCCACGCCTGATGAAGTAAATGATCTATTTCGTAACTGTCGTTTGATCGGTCGTCGTTTTCGTCTAGCGCATGTGCATTTTGGTCGTCAAATTATAGAAGTAGCAACCTACCGTACCAATCATGATCTCACACAGTCGGGTATTCAGGACGAAAGCGGGCGCATCGTACGTGATAATGTTTTCGGCGAATTAACAGATGATGTCTGGCGTCGAGATTTTACAGCAAATGCATTGTATTACGATATTTCAAATTTTAGTGTAATCGATTATGTCGGTGGTTTTCAGGATATAAAAAATCAAAGACTTCATTTAATTGGTGATGCAGAAACACGTTATCGTGAAGATCCCGTTCGGATGATACGTGCGCTTCGTTTTTCAGCCAAGCTGGGCTTTGATATTGATGCGGCTAGTGAAACCCCTATTCATGAATTAGGCTATCTATTAAAAGATATTCCAGCCGCCAGATTGTATGAAGAAGTTTTGAAGTTATTTCATTCAGGGCACGCGGTTCGAAGTTTTGAGTTGTTGCAAGAGTTTGATATGTTGCAATACCTGTTCCCGGAAGCAGCAGAATCAATTGCAAATGATGGCAATGTTAAGGAAATGCTGCTTATTGCGATGCAAAGCACTGACGATCGCATACGTAAGGATATGCGAGTAACACCCGCATTTTTACTAGCTGCTTTATTATGGCATCCTGTTAATTCACGCACACTTGATAAAGTAGAAAAGGGTATGCCTTATTCTGTAGCAATACAGAAAGTGGCAACAACTATCTTAAGTCAGCAATCAGCCAGTGTTTCTATTCCTAAACGCTTTACTTCTACAATGCGTGATATTTGGGGGCTTCAGACAAGATTTCATTATCGAGCGGGCAAGCGAGCATTATCAGTTTTAGAGCATGAAAAATTCAGAGCCGGTTATGACTTTTTATGTATCCGTGCACGTGCCGAGAGTACTGATGATGCAAGCAGTGATTTAGAACAAGATTGTAAATGGTGGACAGAGATACAAGAACAGTCGCCAGAACAACAGAGAAATGCGCTTTTTTCTAATACTAAAAAACAAGCGGGTAAACCCAAAAAACGTCGTCGTTCACTAAAAAAGAATACATCTGAATAATTACGATTGCCTTATATGAATAATCAGATAGCGTATATTGGTTTAGGCAGTAACCTGGATCAGCCGTTTCAACAAATAAAAAATGCGATTAAGGTAATAAATGCATTACCCGAGGTGAAGGTAATAACGGACTCAGGTTATTACACGAGTAAACCGATGGGACCCGATGATCAGCCGGCTTTTGTTAATGCAGTTATCGAGATAGAAACCTCGATGAGCGCAGTGGACTTACTGGATTCATGTCAGAAAATTGAATTGCAGCAGGGTCGAATTAAAACCCGCCACTGGGGTGAACGAAATATTGATCTGGATATTCTATTGTTTTCTGACTTACAAATTGATTCTGAAAAACTAACTGTACCGCATCCAGGTGTTGGATTACGTGATTTTGTGTATATGCCATTATTAAAAATCAATCCCGAGATTAATATTCCGGGGCGTGGCTTATTAAAAGATAATGTACAATCACTAGATACTGATTATGGTTGTCATTTTGTAGGAAATATTGAATGAATACACCGCTTGAGACTGTTACATCGCAAGCAAGTCCGGCATCAGCGGTGCCAGATTTTATCGTTGTAGAAGGGCCTATTGGTGTAGGCAAAACCACTTTGGCAAATAAATTAGCTGTCTCATTTGGCAGTGATTTATTATTAGAAGGGGCGAATGAAAACCCGTTTTTGGAAAGATTTTACGATGATCCAAAAGCTGCTGCATTACCAACACAGCTGTTTTTTTTATTGCAACGTGCGCGTCAATTAAAAGAAATGAAGCAGAGTGATATGTTTAGCCCTGTTCGAGTTGCCGACTTTTTAATTGAAAAAGACCGTTTGTTTGCTGAACTAACGCTGGATTTTGATGAGCTGGAATTATACGATCAGGTCTACAGCAGTTTGACGATTGATGTACCGCGCCCTGATCTGGTAGTGTATCTTCAGGCGCCTGTAGAAATATTACTTGCGCGTATTCAAAAGCGCGGCTTGAAACATGAGCGATTTATTGAGGCAGCTTACTTGCAACGTTTATGTGATTCTTATATACAATTTTTTTACCAGTATAATAGTGCGCCTTTACTGATCGTGAATGCAGCTGATATCGACTTTGCAAATAACGATGCAGATTATAAATTGTTGCATCAACGTATAACTGAAGTGCAGTCCGGTCGGAATTATTTTAATCCTACTAAAATAGCGCTTTAAATAGTTAAAGACTAAGCTAAGACAATCATGAGCACACAAACTGATACAAAACAGAAAGTAACGTTACTGCGTTTAGCTGAAATGAAAAAGGCAAAAGAAAAAATTGCCTGTCTGACGGCTTATGATGCTAGTTTTGCCCAGCTTCTTGAAAATAATGGTGTGGATGTAGTGCTGGTTGGTGATTCACTGGGCATGGTTATACAAGGTGAAGAAACGACTTTGCCTGTTTCGGTTGATGACATGTTGTATCACACGCAATGTGTTGCAAACGGGTTAACGAATGCGTTATTGATAACCGATATGCCCTTCCTTAGTTTTACCTCGATCGAAGAAGCGGTTTTAAATGCCGGCCTGTTTATGAAGCAGGGTGGTGCGCATATGGTTAAACTCGAAGGTGGCGTGGATCAGGCCGACACCGTTTCTGCATTAAATAAAAACGGAATTCCAGTGTGCGCCCATCTTGGGTTGCAGCCTCAATATGTACACAAGATTGGCGGTTATCGTGTTCAGGGCCGTGATACTGTCGCCGCTGAAAAAATGTTAGAGGATGCATTAACATTACAACAGGCAGGTGCAGATCTGATGCTACTCGAATGTGTGCCCGAAACATTGGCCACCAAGATTACAGGAGCGCTGGAGATTCCCGTGATTGGTATCGGCGCCAGTGTGAATTGTGATGGCCAAATTTTAGTGCTGTATGACATTCTTGACATCAGTTTTGGGCTACGGCCCAGGTTTAGTAAAAACTTTATGGCGTCATCAGGCAGTATCGGCGAAGCGATTGCACAATATTCTGCAGCCGTTAAAGATAAAACATTCCCAGCTGCTGAGCATGTTTTCAGTTAATTTCTGAATAATAAACCAGGCACCCTAATGATTTCCTGCAATACTATTGAGCAATTACGTACGCAAGTTTCACAATGGAAACAGAGCGGTGAAACCATTGCGTTTGTACCGACGATGGGGCATCTTCACGCGGGTCATCTGTCTTTAATCAATATCGCAAAACAGAAAGCTTCGCGTGTTGTTGTCAGTATCTATGTCAATCCACTGCAGTTTGCACCTGATGAAGATTTTGCCAGTTATCCGCGGACGCTTGATGATGATCTAGCGCAATTAAAATCGTGTGACACTGATCTGGTCTTTCTTCCTGATACCGCCATGATTTATCCTGATGGTGAACAATCAAGTACCTATGTGGAAGTACCAGGATTATCGCAAATCTTAGAAGGCGAATTTCGTCCCGGTTTTTTTAGGGGGGTGGCAACCGTTGTATTAAAACTGTTTAATCTCGTTGAACCTGACGTTGCCGTGTTTGGTGAAAAAGATTTTCAACAATTACTGATTATCCGACGCCTGGTTAAAGATATGTGTCTGCCAATCGAAATTTTTGGTGGTGTAACCCAGCGAGAAGCCAATGGACTGGCGATGAGTTCACGAAATGCTTATCTTGATAATCAGCAGCGAGAAAAGAGTCGTTTGTTGTCAGAAACTCTAACCATGTTTAAGCAACAAATCGAAGCGGGAAGCAGTGTTACAGATGCCCAGGTGAAATGTATTAACACATTGAAAATACATGGTTTTATCGTGGATTATGCCACCTTGCGGGAAACTTCTTGTCTAAATACTGTGTCAGACAATGAACTTGATAAAGACAGGGAACTGATTATATTAGCTGCCGTAAGAGTAGCGAAAACACGACTGATTGATAACCTTAAATTCACTTTGATAACATAAGGTTATGTGCAAATAAAGTCATGTTGAAGGCATCTTGGGCTTGAAGCTGTGACAGGTATGACCGATAATATACGAAAATGCAGATATACTGCGCGTGCAGCTGTATGAAATAGTTAACCGATTAGACTAAAATATTGATATTTATGGAAATTACACTTCTAAAATCCAAACTTCATCAGGCGACTGTCACACTGACAGAGCTGGAATATGAAGGCTCCTGTGCGATTGATTCAGATTTGCTTGCAGCAGCCGGCATCCATGAGTATGAGCAGATTCAGATTTATAACCTGAATAATGGCGAGCGTTTTACGACATATGCTATTCAAGCTGAAGCAGGAAGTGGTGTGATTTCAGTTAATGGTGCGGCTGCACATAAAGCAAACAAAGGCGATCGTGTCATCATTTGCTGTTATGCGAGATTGTCTGAAAAAGAAGTCGCTAATTTCAAACCGACTCTGGTTTATCTCGATAGCGCGAACCAAATTATACGTACTTCAAACCAAATCCCTGTTCAGGTTGCGTAAATAGTAAAGTATTCCTTGAGTCAGTATCTTATTTGTCAGCATCGGTTACAGATTGTTGCTCTGTCTGCTGTCTCTTGATATCAACCAATTCAGCTTCATTGTTGCAAAATTCAATGGTTGTAACATCAAGCTCCGGCGTTGCTAATTGTTCATCACACATGTGTGTATTATCGCAGTCCGTGCAGTTTTTCATCTGTTGTTTGATATCCTGAACATTGGTCTGATAGATATAAGTCGTTTTATCTATACCCAGTGCCCTAAGCATATGGCTCAGACGTAACTTATCAAACTGTTGCTCAAGAGAATGGTGAAATTTTCGACCATTAATCAGGTTCATCGCGATGATGTAGATTAAAAATATGATATAACCTGTTAATAAAAGCGTGAGTACGCTGACTACAATTATCGTTACAATATTCATTTCAGAATGGTAACAATGTCGGCGTGAAAGCGATTGACATAAGTCATGAAGTTATCGCTTTGAAAGACAGTGGTGTATAAACAATTCTCGTTCCTTCGTAGCATGGGAACGAGGAGAGTTTTTCTCTGCTTGAATAAGGTCTACCCGGTATTACGCATACCCGCAGCAATGGCATTAATACTACGCAATAAAGGATTGAGCCATTTCTCGCGTTCTTCCTTATCCAGTGATTTGTCACGGTAGCGTTTAAGTAACTTGATCTGTATGTGATTGAGTGGATCAAGATATGGATCCCTGCGCATTAAGGATAAAGCTAATGGTGGGATATCGTCTAATAATCTTGTCATATTGGATACTGCTAGCGTCACTTCAAGCGTACGATCGTGTTCATCACGAATCAACTCAAAGATACGTTGTCCGGTTTCCTGTGACAGGCACAATTCAGAATATTCTTTTGCTGTACGTATATCGGTTTTGTATAGAGCCATTTCTGTGTTACTTAATAGGGCGCGAAAATAGGGCCAGTGTTCGTACATGTCCTGTAATTTTTTCATGCGTGATGCATCGTCACCCACCCATTTATGTAATGCAGTACCGATACCATACCAGGCAGGCAAGGTCTGTCTCGCCTGAGCCCAACCGAAAACCCAGCCGATAGCGCGAACCGATGATTTGGAGCGATCGCCTTTTTTACGATGAGAAGGGCGTGAGCCGATATTCATCAGGGCGATTTCGCTGACGGGTGTGGCTTCGTAAAAATAATCCAGGAAGCCTTCGGTGCGATCGGTTAACTGGCGGTAACTGTCTTCACCGTAAGTCATGATCTCACGCATGATGGCCATATTTTCTTCAGTAGCGGTTGATTTACCAGGCAACAATTGATAACGACTCGCTAGCATCAGGCCGGTTACTCCCAGGGTCAATTCGTATACCGCGGTTTCCGGGTTGCTGTATTTATTGGATAAAACTTCACCCTGTTCGGTAAATTTTATTTGACCATGCACTGTGCCTTCCGGTTGCGAAAGGATAGATTCATGGGTTGGGCCGCCGCCGCGACCGATGGTGCCGCCACGACCATGGAACAGGCGGCAATCAATCTGATGCGAGTCAGCCAGACCGATGGCTTTCTGTTGAGCCTCGAATAGTTGCCATGAAGAGGCGAGGATGCCGCCATCTTTACAGGAATCAGAATAACCCAGCATCACTTCCTGCATATTGCCTGATGCGGTTAGCAGCGTTTTATAGGTTTCATCATCAAATAATCGGGTGAGAACTGATTCGATGTGATTGAGATCTTCGATAGTTTCAAACAGGGGAGAGATGCGAATTTTACAAAACCAGCCATCACTGTTTTTACCTGCAAGACCAACCAGTGTTGCCAGTAACATCACTTCCAGTACGTGGCTTGCCTGATGTGTCATTGAAATAACGTATTCACCGAATGCGCGTGAGCTGATCTCATCATGCATTTGCTCGATGACTTTAAAAACTTCTAAGGTTTCCTTATTGCTATCGTTAAGTTTCGTATGATCAAAATTAATACTGTCGCACTGATTTTGAATGAGACCGGAAAGCAGTTTTATACGCGCTGATTCATCGAGAGCTTCATAGTCATTTTGTGTATTGCTTAGTTTAAGCAATTCAGCAACGGCTTCACTGTGTCTTGTCGATTCCTGTCGAACATCAAGATGCATCAGATAGAAGCCAAACGATTCAACCAGTCGGATTAGATCAGTGATGGCAATGTCAGCAATTTTTTGGTCGCCATGACTATGTAGTGAATCACGGATTAAAAGCAGGTCATCTAAAAATGCGTCTTCGGATTTATAGGCATGAACGTACTGCTCAATATCAGCATCAGTATTTGCGATTAGCGCACGCGTTTTATCCAGATTTTGTTGTAAACGAAAACGCATGTAGGCAATTTTTCGTTGGTAAGGTGAATTTTTATAGGACAACGGGTTATTAACAAAAACTTCAAACCGCAGGTTTTCGTCTTTCTCCAGACTATCGTTGAATTCACGACTTGGCGTGCTGAACTGATCAGAATGTGTCAGGTGTCTAAATGCATCGTTTAAGCGTCTAATGTATTCCTGCAATGAAGTTCGAGACTGTAATCGTAGTGCAAGTTGGGTGGTCTCGGGTGTCACATTTGGATTACCATCGCGGTCACCACCGATCCATGAACCAAATTTTAAAAAGCTGGGGACAGTAATTTGTGAGCCTGGATAGTGATCACGAATACGCTCTTCCATATTTCGGTAGACCATTGGAACTGCTTCGAAAAGGCTCTCTTTAAAGTAGTACAGGCCATTTTTTATTTCATCGCGAACCTGGGGCCTGGTTTCACGGACTTCATTGGTTCGCCATAAAATCTGGATTTGAGTTTCCAGTTCATCAATGACTTTCTGGCGTTGTGCCTTACCCAGGCGAGTGTCACTTAATTTCTCATTGGTCAAGAATATACGGCGTAGTGCGGACAGAATGCTGCGGCGTTTTGCTTCAGTCGGATGAGCTGTAATGACCGGAATATATGCCATTTTATCCAGCAGAGTCTGCAGGCGTTCGGCGGACATACCCAAATCGATAAAGTCGCGTAATGCAGAATCAAATGAACCTATCCAGAGTCCATCTCCTTTACGCATCTGTCGACGGCGAAGTTGTAGTTGCGAGGCTTCTTCAGCAACATTGACCAGGCTGAAGTATGTACTAAAAGCGCGTACAACCTGAGTGAGGGTTTCTTCATCCAGCGATGCAATAAGCGCCATCAGACGTTCTCTTTTTAGCTCATCATCTTCCTTGTGCAACTCGATGAAACCAACTCGTAGTTTTTCTACTGCGTCGTAAACCTTTGCCCCCGCATCGGAAAGCAAAATATTGCCTAGCAGATGACCAAAGAGTCTTACCCGGGCACGTAGCTGTTTATCTGTGGTTGCGGTATTGAGTAAGCCTGCCAGTTTGTGTTGTTCGTCCAGACTGTTTTCGCTTGGGGTAACGGAGTTATTCATAAGTTGTTATGGCATGCGGAGCATGCAATAGAAATTACGCAAATTGTCGAAAGGACTGGCCATTATAACGTATTTAAGGGTTTACTGATACTCGATAGTCTGTTTGAGTGGCAAGGACTTGCTCAGGTTTAAAAACACTCGTTATAACTGCCCATATTACGTAGAATACACTACCTCTAATAAGGTGTTACTGACTGGTGTATTCCCAGTTTTGAACTAATCTTAATAACAATGTTTATGATAAACCAACTGATATTATGCCGAAGTTAACGGAACTTGCCTCATGGAAGGCCCTTGAAACACATTTTGAACAAATGAAAGATGTTCATATGCGTGATTTATTTGAACAGAAGGCGGGGGCATCGGATAATCGTTTCAAAAAATTCAGTACACGGATGGATGATATTCTGCTGGATTTTTCCAAAAACCGCATCAATGATGAAACCTTTCGATTATTGTGTGACCTGGCGAAGGAGGCGGGCGTCGAAGACTGGCGTGATCAGATGTTTGCCGGTGAGCCCATCAATATTTCCGAATTCCGCCCGGTACTGCACACTGCATTAAGAAATCGTAGTAATACACCTGTTTATGTTGATGGCGAAAATGTGATGCCTAAGATTAATCGTGTATTGGCGCAGATGCGTTATTTTACCGAGCGCGTACGTGGCGGCCACTTACGTGGATATACCGGTGAGCTGATTAAAGATGTGATTAATATCGGTATTGGTGGCTCTGACCTGGGACCACATGTAGTGTGTGACTCAATGAAACCCTATGCGCAGCGTGGCATGAATGTGCATTTTGTTTCTAATATTGATCCGACACATTTAACTGAAATATTGAAATTTGTTGAGCCAGAATCGACGTTAATTATCGTCTCATCTAAAACATTTACCACGCAGGAAACCATGTTAAATGCACAGAGTGCGCGTGACTGGTTTATTGAGTTAACAGGAAATGAAAAAGCTGTTGCGCGACATTTTGTTGCGGTCACTGCAAATAAACAGGCAGCAGCTGAATTTGGCATACTTGAAGAAAATATGTTTGAGTTCTGGGACTGGGTCGGTGGACGGTATTCTTTGTGGTCGGCGATTGGTTTGCCCATTGCTTTGTATTTGGGTATGGATCATTTTGAAGAATTACTCGATGGCGCGCATGCCATGGATATGCATTTTAAATCGGTACCGATTGAAAAAAATATGCCGGTAATCCTGGCTTTACTGGGCATCTGGTATAACAACTTCTTTGATGCACAAAGCCATGCAGTTATGGCATACAACCAGTACTTGCGACGTCTTCCAGCGTATCTTCAACAGTTAGATATGGAGAGTAATGGTAAAACCATTAACCGCGACGGTGAACGGGTAAATTACCTGACCGGACCCATTATCTGGGGCGAAACGGGTAGTAACTGTCAGCATGCATTCTTTCAATTGTTGCATCAGGGAACCAAACCGGTGCCCGCAGATTTTTTAATCCCTGCAAAGACAAAAAATCCTTTAGGTGAGCAGCATTGCGTGCTTTTGTCTAACTTTTTTGCACAGACTCGTGCTTTAATGAAGGGTAAAACGGAAGCGGAAGCGCGTGCTGAATTAGAGTCGATGGGGCATTCAGAAGAAGTTATAAAAGATGTGTTGCCGCATAAAATATTTGAAGGTAATAAACCCACAAATTCAATTTTGTTTAAAAATTTAGACCCTCAAACATTGGGCGCAATTTTAGCGATGTACGAACATAAGGTTTTTGTACAGGGCGTGATATGGAATATTAATTCCTTCGATCAATGGGGTGTGGAATACGGTAAACAACTGGCAACGGATATTCAAAATGAGTTGTCTGAACGAAAGGGCGTGACACAGTATGATGATTCGACAAACAGTTTGATTGATTATTGTATGTCTATGAATTTTTCTGATTAAAAAAGACTATGCGCAGTGTTGCGCTAATGCCCAGTCAATATGTTCTATAACCATTTCGCTAGCGTCTAGTTTTCGTTGTTCTAAAGCTTTAATAATGATTTCTGATGTCGGTGCATTGCCTATCGCTACGGCTACGTTTCGCAACCATCGTTGATGGCCTATTCGTCGGATAGCAGAGCCTTCCGTATTTTTTAAAAATGTCGCCTCGTCCCAGTTGAATAACTCTATTAAGTCAGGCGCGTCTAACGGGTGACGAGCAAAAAAGTCTTGTTCACCGGTTGGCTGTGAAAAACGGTTCCATGGGCAGCATAGCTGGCAGTCATCACAACCATAAATTCGATTGCCCATGTCTTTTCGAAACTCCATCGGAATGCTGCCGTGTAACTCGATAGTTAGATATGAAATGCAACGCCTTGCGTCAACCTTGTATGGTGCAACGATGGCTTTAGTGGGGCAGATATCGATACATGCCGTACATGTCCCACAATGTTCTTGCGTTGTTTCTTGTGTAACGGGTAACGGCAGGTCGGTGTATATTTCTCCAAGAAAAAACCATGAGCCAGCTTTCTGGTTAATTAGATTACTGTGTTTGCCTATCCAGCCCAGTCCAGATTTTTCAGCCAGTGCTTTTTCCAGAACGGGCGCACTATCAACGAATGCACGATAGCCGAATTCGCCGATGTGGTTTTTTATTTTATCTGCAAGTTTTTGCAGGCGCTTTCGCATGACTTTGTGGTAGTCACGTCCGAGTGCATATCGTGAGATGAATCCCATCTCGGGATTAGCAAGAACCGCATCAGATAACTCACAGTCGGGTGGCATGTAATCCATACGTACGGAGATAACCCGGCAGGTTTTTTCGACCAGCTGCTCCGGGTGGCTGCGTTTTGTGCCATGCTTTTGCATGTAATCCATTTCGCCATGAAACCCTGCCTGTAACCAGTCATTAAGGCGGGCTTCATGTTCGCTTAATTCGATATCGGCAATGCCCAGTTGTTGAAAACCGAGTTCCTTTGACCAGACGATTATCTCTTTCAGTAGTTTGGCGTAATCCGTAGATGTTTGGTTTTTGAGCATGGCAAAGAGGATTATTAAAAAGTTATAAGTTGTAAGTAGCAAGTTATACGATGTGTAGTCTATCAGATGTACTGATAAGTCAGTCTGGATGGGTGATTTTATGCTTTTACTTAAAACTTAAAACATGCAACTTAAAACTAAGTTTTATATTAAAATAGCGCCCCTGATTCAATAATGACTTAATTATCACAATAAATCCTATGTCTGTTCGTACTCGTTTTGCTCCAAGTCCTACTGGATACCTGCATGTTGGTGGTGCCCGTACTGCGCTTTTTTCCTGGTTATATGCCAAAAAAATGGGCGGTAAGTTTATTTTGCGTATCGAAGATACGGATCGTGAGCGTTCAACTGAAGAATCTGTGCAAGTTATTCTGGATGGAATGGAATGGTTAGGCCTCGAATATGATGAAGGCCCTTTTTATCAGACACATCAATTTGAGCGTTATAAAGAAGTTATTCAACAGTTGCTAGATAGTGGAGATGCTTACCATTGCGATTGTACGAAAGAACGGTTAACCGAATTGCGTGAGCAGCAAATGGCAAATAAGGAAAAGCCACGTTATGACGGTTGCTGCCGTGAAAAAAATCTTACTGCTGCAGAGAATACAGTGGTTCGATTCAAAAACCCGCATGAAGGCGATGTGCTAATTGAAGATATGGTGAAAGGGCGAGTGGTTATTAACAATCGAGAACTGGATGATTTGATTCTTGCTCGTACTGACGGCACGCCAACTTATAATTTGACGGTAGTGGTTGATGACTGGGATATGAAAATGACACATATCATACGCGGTGATGATCATTTAAATAATACACCTCGCCAGATCAATATATTAAAAGCATTAGGCGCGCCGTTGCCACTTTATGCACACGTTCCGATGATCCTGGGTGATGACGGGAAACGCCTGTCAAAGCGTCACGGTGCAGTTAGCGTTATGCAATATAAAGAAGAGGGTTTTCTACCAGAAGCTTTAATCAATTATCTCGTTAGATTGAGCTGGTCACATGGCGATCAGGAAATTTTCAGTCGTGAAGAGATGATTGATTTGTTTGATGCGGTTGATATAAATACTTCTGCCTCAGCATTTAACACAGAAAAATTACTTTGGTTAAATCAGCACTATATAAAAAATAAACCGACCGAAGCGTTAGCTGAAGTGTTACAGGAATACATTTCGTCGGCAGGTTACTCTTTGCAGAACGGGCCGGATTTAATAAAAGTGCTGGCTGTATTTCAGGAGCGTTGTAATACGCTGGTCGAGTTGGCAGATGATATTCGTTTTCTATATGAAGACTTTGATGAGTACAATGCTAAACAGGCGAAAAAACAATTTAAAGAAGCAAGTTTGCCGGTTTTAGAATCGTTAAAACAGCAATACAGTGATCTGGAAGATTGGTCGGCGGAGGCTATTCATCACGTGGTTGAAGAAACGGTGAATACACTTGAAGTCGGTTTTGGCAAAGTGGGTCAACCTTTGCGACTGGCCGTTACCGGACATGGTAAATCGCCATCCATTGATGTGACACTCGAGCTGCTTGGTAAAGAAAAAACGCTAAAACGTCTGGAGCAGGCGATTGCCTTTATTAGCAATAAATAATTCGTTCTTAAAAGACATACTGGTCGTAATTTAATAAAAAATTACGACCAGCAGTTCACTTGTTTACTTTCTTCTGGCTAGTCCTGTCAGACCCAGCAGACCAGAGCCAAATAGCCAAACAGCAGCAGGAACCGGAACCGCACTCACCGCGTCGATGGAGCAATTCCCTGATCCGCCGATATTTTGTGATCCGGGCGTAATACAACCAAGATCATAGTCAAGTGCGTTGTTATTGTCGAAGAACCGGGAAATACTGACGGTATCATTATTATTGTCTTTGACGGTTAATGTGTTGTCTTCAGTATATGGCAATATCGCACCTTCATACGCAACAAAGTCTAGCAAATTACCGCTATCATAAAGTCCAATTGCATCGGGTGCTCCATTCTGAATCCAGCCACTCGTTGATGTGAAGCTATAGTCGCAATTCGACACAAGACTCGCATCACCGCATATCACAAAATAGTCATTTGAATTAACGCTAAACCCGCTCAGATCAATGGAGCGGTAAACAGATAAATTTGAACCGTTAATTAAATCGATTGAAAAATTTTCAAGTGAAATGATAGCGTCGCCAGCATTAAATAATTCTATAAACTCAGCTGTATCTGATCCAGCCTGATCATAATCAAACTCATTGATAATAATAGAAGCGTGGCTGCCGTAAACGGTGCAGCTTGCGATAGATAGTAATAGCATTGATATGTTTCTGGATTTTTCCATTTTTAATACTCCTTGTCGTTAAATAATGCGCAGGATTGCGCTTCAAAACGCAGTGTTTTGAATTTGGTAGGGACGTGGAAAACTGAAACAGACGTTTTAAATTGCGTCAGTAGAATTTGGTCGAGAAAGTGAGAGGTATACCCATTCCATCGGGTTTTGCCTGATTCCATGTTCAATCATCCTGATTGTTAATACGTTCCTTTGCTGGATGGATATTAACCATTTTTGTGATGGCTTGTAAATAGTCTGTTTGAATTTAATTGATACCTGAAGTGTTCTTTACTAAAAAACCCATTCAATATAAGATTCGCGTTCATTTCGGGGCTATAGCTCAGCTGGGAGAGCGCAACACTGGCAGTGTTGAGGTCAGCGGTTCGATCCCGCTTAGCTCCACCATTTTTGAAGGAAAAAGATGAAAATCATCGTAACTGGCGGTGCAGGTTTTATCGGCTCTGCCGTCATCAGGCAATATATCAACGACACATCACACGATATCATTAATCTTGACGCCTTGACTTATGCCGGTAATTTAGAGTCACTTGCCGGTGTTGAACATAGTTCAGAATACATATTTGAACACGTTAATATATGTGATATTAAAGAGCTCACTCGAGTTTTTCAGCAACACCAGCCGGATGCCATCATGCACCTTGCTGCGGAATCACATGTGGATCGCTCAATCGATGGGCCTGCAGAATTTATTCAAACAAATATCGTGGGAACATATAACCTGTTAGATGTGGCCAAAAAGTACTGGGACGGATTAACCGGTGAGAAAAAGGCGCAGTTTAGATTCCATCATGTCTCAACCGATGAAGTCTATGGTGATCTCGATGAGACCGGATATTTTACAGAAGAGACTAGTTATGAGCCAAGTTCGCCTTATTCAGCAAGTAAGGCCTCTTCTGATCACCTGGTGAGAGCCTGGCATCGAACATATGGTTTTCCTGTGATCATTACTAATTGCTCAAATAACTACGGTGGTTATCAGTTTCCAGAAAAACTTATACCTCTGGTGACGCTCAATGCGCTGGAAGGTAAACCACTTCCGATCTATGGTAAAGGAGACCAGATTCGGGATTGGTTGCATGTCGATGATCATGCGAGAGCTCTCAGGCTGGTACTTGCAATGGGCAAAATCGGTGAAACATATAATATCGGTGGGCATAACGAAAAAACCAATCTCGAAGTGGTTAAAACAATTTGTGGATTACTCGATAAACTTGTACCCGATTCACCATATGTCCCTCATGAATCACTCATTACATATGTTACCGACCGTCCGGGGCACGATCTGCGTTATGCTATTGATGCAGATAAAATTGCAGCAGAGTTGGGATGGACGCCTGAAGAGACATTTGAAAGTGGGTTAGAAAAAACCATCCATTGGTATCTGGATAACGCTGAATGGTGTCAGCATGTACAAGACGGCAGCTATCAGAGAGAAAGGCTGGGAACTGGAGAAGAGCGATGAAAGGGATAATTTTGGCTGGTGGGTCAGGAACACGTCTGTACCCGATTACACAGGGCGTTAGTAAGCAACTAATGCCTATCTATGATAAACCGATGATTTACTACCCTTTATCGGTACTGATGCTTTCAGGTATTACCGAAGTACTAATAATTTCAACACCACATGATTTACCAAGATTTGAAGAATTATTGGGAGATGGTCAAAATTTAGGAATGTCGTTTTCCTATGTAGAGCAGCCATCACCTGATGGTCTAGCGCAGGCATTTATATTGGGTGACGAATTTATTGGTAATGATGATGTCTGTCTGGTGTTAGGGGACAATATCTTTTATGGAAGCGGTTTAACGTCTATGTTAGCCAATTCTATTGCTAACGTTACGAATGATAATAAAGCTACGGTATTTGGTTATTATGTCAAAGATCCTGAGCGTTACGGTGTGGCTGAGTTTGATGCGGATGGGAATGTATTGAGCCTTGAAGAAAAACCCGAGGTTCCTAAAAGCCAATACGCTGTTGTTGGATTGTATTTTTATCCAAATAGCGTTGTAGATATTGCAAAACAGATAAAACCTTCAGATCGAGGCGAGCTCGAAATTACGACAGTTAATCAAAAATATCTTGAGCAGGGTAATCTGAAAGTTGAGCTGATGGGGCGTGGTTATGCCTGGTTGGATACCGGGACACATGAGAGTCTTTTAGAAGCGTCAAACTATATACAAACAATAGAAAATCGTCAGGGTTTAAAAGTTGCCTGTCTGGAAGAAATTGCATACGAGATGGGTTACATCAGCAAAGAGACGCTAATTGAGCTGGCACAACCGCTAAAGAAAAATCAATATGGAGAATATCTGTTGCGTCGAGCTAATGAGGACGTGTTGACCTGATGGAAGTTACGCCAACAAATATTTCTGATGTCTTAATCATTGAACCAAAAGTATTCGGTGATGAACGTGGCTTCTTTTTTGAAAGTTTTAATAAAAAATCATTTGAGTCTGTAACGGGTTTAACGAAAGAGTTTGTTCAAGATAACCATTCAAAATCATCAAAAGGTGTATTGCGTGGTCTGCATTACCAGATAAAGCAGCCGCAAGGGAAACTGGTTCGTGTCGTAGATGGAGAAGTGCTTGATGTAGCAGTGGATATCAGGAGATCGTCAGAAACGTTCGGACAATGGGTGGGGCTGATACTTTCTGCAGAAAACAAACGCCAGCTATGGGTGCCGGAAGGGTTTGCGCATGGCTTTATAGTTCTTTCTCATACCGCAGAGTTTTTATATAAAACAACGGATTACTATGCACCGGAATACGAACGATGCATTCGCTGGGATGATGCTCAGCTGATGATTGACTGGCAGTTCAATGATGGTGAACCAAAGGTTTCAGAAAAAGATGCACAAGGTGCTGCATTTAAAGACGCTGATGTGTTCGAGTAATAATTCTAATATTTGGAATATTGTTAATGAAAATTTTATTATTTGGAAAAGTCGG
>Ga0316209_1002196_pt1 | contig 16519 bp, 17 predicted proteins | sample 6monopyrite_MG_FD_204945 | JGI IMG/M metagenome (GOLD analysis project Ga0316209, IMG submission 204945) | Microbial mat bacterial communities from mineral coupon in-situ incubated in ocean water Damariscotta River, Maine, United States -... | ecosystem: Environmental > Aquatic > Marine >...
GTCCTTGGCCAAATCTAGGCCGATAGTTTTAACTGTCATTGGGTGGCTCCATTCCTAGCAGTTCAAAGTAACTGCACTTTGGCACATTCGATGCCGGTGGAGCAGGTGCCACCCACCTCATCCGCTTACGGTAATGGCGTTCCGCGCCGCAGCGGCAGCATTTCAGAAATACTGTCCGCTTGGGCGCTTGCGATGTGTCCGATCTCGGCGGACTTATCATAGTGCATCCGGCCAACCCAAAGGATGCGCGCGGGTTTATCGGTTTTGTTGGACCAGCAATGTGGCGTCGTTCCCAGATAATGCAGACTATCGCCCACACCCATCAGGTATTCCCGTTCCCCGACGATCTGCGAAATCTCGCCTTCAAGAATATAGATGATCTCCTCGCCGATATGGTGAACCACCTCCGACGCGTATCCAGGCGGGACGTTTATCACAAAAGACGTCAACTCATGTCCGGCACGTTCCGCCCCGATCTGCTCATAGGCGATCGATGATCCGGACACGGCAAACTTGGGACGCGCCGCGCCGCGTGTCAGACTATCGACAGCACGTGGAGTGCGGATAAAATATCCGGTATCAACCTGAAGCGCTTGGGCAATCTGGGTCAGCGTGCCAAGTGTCGGCGTCGCATTTCCGCGCTCCACCTGGCTAAGATACCCGACTGAAACACCTGACGCCGCCGACACTTGCTGCAAGGTCATCGCCAGCCGGTGCCGCAGCTTGCGCATCCGCAAGCCCAGCCCGTCCGTTGATTGCAGCGCAATCGTCTGTGTGGTGTTATCCGGCAATGAAGCCCCCAAGTCACGCAATCGTGAACGCTCAATCACAACCTGTCGCAACATTTTGTTTGCGTCAACAATAATAATTATTCTTTCGGCGCAGGTTACCGTCCTGACAATCGCGTGCCGCATCTGTCACCACGCGCCTATTGCGCCGTATAACCACCATCAACAAGATGGTAGCTGCCGGTGATAAAACTGGCCTGATCCGAAAGCAAAAAACAAGTCAACGCAGACACTTCCTCGGCCTTGCCCAAACGCCCGACTGGGTGCATTCCGGCAACCACATCCAGCATCGCCTCGTCAAGGTTCTTGTCCAAAAGCGGGGTCGCGATAAATCCGGGGCCAACCGCATTGACCCGCACACCAGCCTTCGCGTATTCCATCGCCGCAACCTTGGACAAACCAACAACCGCATGTTTTGCCGCGACATAGGCGCTCGCGGTGGCAAAACCGACAGTTCCCAGAATGGACGCCATATTCACAATGGCACCACCGCCCGTCTTGACCATTTCCGGAATACCATAACGCATCCCGTAAAAGACGCCGTTCAGATTGACGTCGATCACCTTGTGCCAGCCGTCCAGCGGATACTCTCCGACCGGTTCCGCCGGACCGCCAATACCCGCGTTATTAACCAGCAAATGCAATCCGCCAGCTTGCGCCACAGCATAGGCCACCAACGCCGCCACCTGCGTGGCCTCGCTCGTATCGGTCTTGTAGCTCAAGGCCTTGCCACCCGCGTCCTCGATCTGTGCTGCCACGGCAGACATCCCCGCCGCGTCCATATCGGCCAAAACCACGGTGGCCCCGAACCGCGCCAGATCACGCGCAATCGCCGCGCCGATCCCTGAGGCCGCTCCTGTGACAATTGCGGTCTTGTTGTTGAAATCGAATTGCATGACGCTCTCCTCAAAATTGATCGACTGCGTCAAACCTCTCATATTTCGCAGCGCGGATTATTGATCTTTGTCATCATTTGAACCCGCACCATAATCGCCTTGGCCGGTTTTTGCCGGCGTCAACGGCGCAATCAAAACATCGCAAGGCGGATAGGACAGCACCTCAAATGCAGTGCTGCCCAAAAGGGTCTCAAGCAACCAGGGCTTTGCGTGGGAGCCGACGCAGACCAAATCAACTTTTTGACTTTGCGCAAGGGTCCGCAAAACCGCAACAGGGCCGCCTTCCACCACTTCAACACGCGGGTCCACAATGGGGGTCGGCAGTGACGCCACGAACGCCTCCATCTGCGGCGCGATCTCGGCCTCGATCCGGCGCTTTTCACGCATCGAAATATCGCCGCCCATAGCGCCCTGCGTGATCAACCCCTTAAAGGGAATATGATAGGCATGAACCAGCGTCAGCGGATATCTATCCGCAATCGAGGCCGCCAAAACCGTAGCATTGCGAGCACATTCCGAAAAATCGACACCGACCATGACGTTGTGATAAATTCCCAGCGCCCTCTCGACCACAACCAGCATCGGCACCCGACAGGATTTGGCGATGCGGTGCAGTGTGGTGCCGCGAAACAGCTCGCGGACACCGCGGTTGCGATGCACCCCCAACACAACCAGATCGGCGTCCAGCTCCTCCGCCAGTTCGACAGTCTTACGCCACGGGTCACCAAATTCGACATGGATATGACTTTTGACATCCTTGAACAGCGGGGCGTCCGTCACCTGCCGCCGCAACTCGGTCGTCGCATTTTTCTCAACCGCCATCGCGATCACCGTCGAAACCTCATCATCGACTATATAGACAATGTGCAGACTGGCCCCCAACTGCTTGGCCAAGATGGCCGCACGGTCCATTGCGCGGTCCGACCGCTCTGTCAAATCCGTCGCCACAAGAATGTTTTTCATCTGTCATCTCCCTATTTCAAACCGCGCTGATCCCCGTCAATCACGCCTCCGCTTGCAACGCCCATAACCACCAAGACAGCCCGCAATCAGGGCTGAAACACATAACTTCCAGGTGCCGTCCCAAGCGCTTCGGCCTCAGAGCCGATCTGCGGCGCAGGCATCATTGCACCACTGTTACCCGCCAGCCAGCGCAGCCACTCCGGCCACCACGACCCGTCTTTGCGCGTCTGCTGCGCGAGCCAACCATCGGGGCCGACATAATGCGCACCCGCGGGCCTGTCCGAAATCCGGTAGTGCCGCCCGGGGTGGCCCGGCTCGCTTACAATGCCGCCATTATGCCCGCCCTTGGTCAACACAAAAGTCAGATCGCAATCGGTAAAAAGTGCCGTTTTATAAGCCGATTTCCATGGTGCGATATGATCGGCTTCGGTGCCCACCACAAACATCGGACCTGCGATATCCTTGAGAGCAATCACCTGCCCCTCGACCGCAAAACGACCCGCCGACAGCCGATTTTCCAAAAACAGCCCGCGCAGATATTCGGAATGCATCCGCGCCGGCATCCGGGTCGTGTCGGCATTCCAAACGCCGATGTCGGACGGCAAATCCTCCTGCCCCAGAAAATAGCGCTTTACTGCGCGCGTATAGATCAGGTCCTCGGACCGGATCGCAGCAAAGGCCCGCGCCATCTGTGGGCGGTCAAGATAGCCTTGGTCCCACATCATATCCTCGATAAACGCCACCTGACTTTCATCCAGAAACAACAGCAATTCGCCCGCTTCGGCAAAATCGATCTGTGCGGCCATCAGCGTGACAGAGGCCAGACGGTCGTCACCATCTCGCGCCATCGTGGCCGCCGTGATCGCCAGCATCGTGCCCCCAAGACAGTAGCCCACGCCATGAACCTTTTGCGCTGGAAAAATCGCGTTAACTTGGTCCAGCGCCGCCATGACGCCGCTTTTACGGTAGTCCTCCAGCGACAGGCCGGCTTGATCCGCCGTCGGGTTGCACCAGGACATCATAAACACCGTGAACCCCTGCCCGACCAGATAATTGACCAACGAATTCTGCGGCGACAGATCAAGGATATAATATTTCATAATCCAGGCCGGCACGATCAGGATCGGCTCGGCATGGACCTGTTCGGTCTGCGGTGCATATTGGATCAACTCGAACAGATCGTTGCGAAACACCACCCGACCGGGCGTGCACGCCAGCTCTTTGCCGATCTCATGGCCCTCGGGCGCAGGCTCATTTATCTGCGTCACGGTCTTGAGCCAGTCATGCCAGAAATGCGCCGCCCCTTCCGCCAAATTGCGCCCCCCGGTTTTTGCGGTCTGTTCAATAATCTCCGGGTTCAGCCACGGAAAATTGGACGGAGATACGGTGTCAAGCATTTGCCGGGTCATAAACCGGGTCCGGCCCGCATCACCATCGCGCAATCCGCGCAGCGGGTCCGTGGCATAATCCGACCAATCCTGCACAGCTAAAAAACCCTGCTGCCACATCCGAAACGGCGGCTGGCCCCATCCGGCATGATCAAACCTTGTGTCGTATCGCTTCGGCAAAAACGGCGGCGGCCCCGCGACACTCGCTTGCGTCGCCAATTCGCCCGCATTGCGCTGCGCCCGCTCATATAGCTCTAGCATCCGCCCTGGCGAACGGCTCATATGCAACGCCCAATCGGTCCACGCCGCGATGAAAGCATGAGGCGAAACACCCCCCGTCAACCGCGCCACGCCTGCGCGTGCAGCGCGGTCAAGGGTCTGGTGCGGATGGGTATCTTCCGGCACGATCACAGCAGGCAGATTGACTTGCACAGGCATTGGCACGACACGCGCGGCTGTGCTCTTTGGTGCTGGCGTGGTGCGGCCCATGGCTGTGCTCCCTTCAAAAAGGTCTGCGGCCCCGGGCAATCTACTGCCCCGGACGCAGCCCATTGTGTATCGGGCCGCCGCGATCAGCGTTGATATAAATCAAGGGCAGAGGCCCAGCACCCAATTGATCCGGATCAATCACACTCCGCCCTGCCCATGCGATGATGGCTGGACAAAATCGGAGGACACCATGAAAGACACCACCGCCTACAAGCACCAGATCGAAACCCGGATCGCCGAGCTAAAGTCGCGCCTGACCGCAGTCAACGCCGCGCTGGACGAACCCACAAGCGCGGATCTCAACGACCAGTCCATCGAGCTGGAAGATGACGAAGTTCTGGAATCGGTGGGCCGCGCCGGCCTGCAAGAACTCGTCCAACTCGAACAGGCACTTGGCCGGATCGCAAATGGCACCTACGGTGTCTGTCACAAATGCGGCGAAGACATCTCGGCAGCTCGGCTCGCCGCAGTGCCCTTCGCGCTTTTATGCCGGGACTGCGCCAATCCGCCAAAGAATTGATCAGATGTCAATTCAGACCATGCCATGGCGCGGCTTGAAGACGCGCTTTGCTTTACGCAAACATGACATCTGTCTGTGCGTCGCCTAGACCAAACTCGAATGTGCGGGAATCCATCGGAATTTCGTAATTCAAATTGGTGAAATTCCGGTCAGATTCAATTGCTGGCCCGATTTCAAAGCTGTCATTGTAGACACCAAAGTTCGCGGCAAACTGAAGACCAAGGATATCCAACTCGTCTTGAAGACCAATCCCGACGGAGGTGGCCGTCTGGAAAGTGGCCTCGGGGGTTATCAGTATTTTATATGCGATTTGCCCGTCCCCGTTCGCATCATAGGCACTCGCATTTGCAATATCGACGGTCTCGCCAAAGACAAATTCAACCTCTGCACCGCTTTCAAATAAAATCGTCCCGTTCACATCACCAATATCCAACGCATGGGACTGCGCCAGACTATAGGTATTGACCAGATCGAGATCGAGCAAATTTGCGGTCAAAGAGACCTGTGCATCGGCGTTGCCAAAGCTGACGGATTGCCCCAAGGGGTTGACAACACCGGCGATTGACGCAGCCGTATCATCCAGATCCAGGGTCAATGTCAAAAACCCATCCTGGTTTGATCCGGTCAAAATACCATCTGCCTGATTCGCAGCCGTGCTGACGGTTTCAAAATTTGGCACGCTCAACACCCATGTAAACAGATCATTGCCCAAGGCATCCGAAAGGGTTCCGTTGATGTTGTTGCGGACAAATGTGTCTTCAATGAAAAACAACCTGTCTTCGTCAAAATGGAACAGACTAAACCCGTCGCCAATGATGTTGCCAAGGTCAAAAATTAACTCGAATGACTGTTCCGCAAATGGCTGCTGGTTGAAAATATCGGTCGACGTTGCACCAGTGTGAAGTTGCACATATGCGGCCCCGTAAAACGTCATTTCTGTCCAGACGGCGAAATCAATAAGCGACATCTCTACGTCCAACCGCGGAGTCGTAGCCGTAAAAGAACTATTGGCCATGTCAGGGGTGATCGACGTTGTGAATTGCAGGTTGTCTGTGACTTCATTGCGGAAGGTTGACACATTGCCGTTCAGCGCAACGCTTGTGTCCACAGTGCCACCCTCGATCGTCACGGAGGTATTGATAACAACTTCGATTTCCGTTTCGATATTCACGCCCGCCGTAAGATGGGCAGTCACACCAGGACCAACGCCACCGGGCCTTGTATCAATAGGTCCAATCCCACCTGACAGGCCTTCGTCGAAGCCGACATTCAAAACAGAATCGTAGTCTAGCGTCGCAATGAATGCATCGCCCGTACCCCACATATTCTGATCATACGCCTGTAGCGATGTGTTGACCGCATTGGATTGCGACGTGGCGCGCACGGCCAGATTTGTGGATGCGATCTGGGTATCGCCATTGCTTTGTTCCTGTGCCGTGGTTGCAATATTGATCGCGAAATCACTGTCCGCGCCCAATGGCAAGGTCACGAGAAAATCATACGTGACTGTCTGGTCGTTCCCCGCAGGCGTGAAACCGGCCTCCGAGATTAGCGTGTCAAAGCCTGCCATCACCGACCCGTCCGGCAATGTGGCCGTCAGGGTGATATCGCGGATAAACTCCGACCCGTCCAGATCGGTGACCGCGGCGTCTACGCGAATAATAAAGCTGTTCACATCGTCCGTTTCGATAATCTCATAGCTGACCGTCGGCACGTCAGCCACCGCGACGATGTTGACTGCGACGCGGGCATAATCGCGCCCGCCATTGCCATCGTCGATCAGATATTCAAAACTGTCAGCGCCGCTATAATCGGCATTCGGCGTATACAGAACCGCATCCCCGATCTCGTCATCCGCATCGTCGCCATCAACAATGGTCACCGTCCCGTTGGTCGCGCCGCGCACGTCTATGATTGTCAGGACGTCGCCATCTGCATCGGTGTCATTGTCCAGCAAGTTCAATTGAATAGCCGTCGGCGCATGTGTCGGGCTTTGCAAATCGGGGCCGTTGTCTTCAAAAGTGGTATAGCTGTCGGCATTCGCATCAGGTGCTGCGGGGGCGGTGACGCCAAACTTTGCCGGAATGCCCCGCGCGCCGTTCACGCGCACACCAAAATCCATCTGCGCGATTACATCCAGGGTCAGGTCACCGGTTGCATTCGACAGCGTGAAAACCGTATCGGTAATAGCGTCCCGCGACTTGCCCGGCGCGCCAAAGCGGACACCCGCATCAAAGACCCCCAGCCCGTTCACATTCGCCCCCTGCCCCAGATTGCGGACAGCGCCGAACCCGGAGTTGGTCAGATCATCGCCGCTAAACGTAAGCCCCTCGCCTGCAAGGTCTGCATCCAGATCGAAAAACAGCCCGCGCATGTCAGCGCGCGGTCCGGTCCTGCCCAATGTCGCGATCTCGAAAACCAGAGCGCCGTCAACTTCGGTCACTTTGATTTCAACGCCGCTGTTGCGTCCTTTGGGGTCCATTTCGAACTTGATCGAACGTTCATATTGAAAAGGCGCATCAGCAACGGGAGCAACCAAAGCAGGCTGAGCGTCTATCTTTTGTTTGGCATTCTTTGAACGTGGCATCATCATTCTCCTGTTTGGAAATCGCGCTGGGGAAATTGATAGCCTTGCTGCCTCTTAAAACCAAATTATTTGGAAGATTTTCGGGTTAAGCAGAACAATCGTCCGCAAACGCGCTGATTGTTTTGGTGTCGACTGCAATCAGGCAATTTCCAAAACATCTAAAATCAACAGCGCAGCGCGACGGCTCTGGTAGGTCATCGCCACGTCACGCTGTGGGCCGCCGATTAATCCCGCAAACAATTGATCATTATCAATCCTAAATGACGAAACACTGAAATACACGCCACGACGACCGCGCTCATTTTACGTTTCGGGAAAGGATTGTGTGATGAAAAAGACAAAAACAGCGGGGGCTCAAACCCCTCGATCCGCCGCAACGCCCGCCTATAGCGATCGCTTTCCAAGCGCATTCACCATCCTGTTTGCCCTGATTTTGATCATGGCCGCGCTGACATGGATCATTCCGGCGGGGCAATACGAGCGCACCACCAACGAGGCTTTGGGCAGGGACACCCCCGTGCCCGGCACCTATCAGGTCGTGGAAAGCGCGCCACAAACCATCGTCGATGCCTTCTTCGCCCCGATTGCGGGGTTTTATGATCCGCAAAAGTGGGCGCCCGGTCCTCGTCATCCCACCGGACTTTCACGGCGACACCATTGGCGACAATATCCTACTGGGATGGAGTGCGACCCGCGAGGCCACCCGCGCCGCCCATGACCTGATTGCCATTGCCATTGCCATTGCCATTGCCATTGCCACACCGGGGGCCGCCATCGGCCTGCTGTCAATTGGCAAACCCGTCGACGATGATTTGAAAACCCTCAACGGCGTTGACCTGGCGGAAACCTATGCCCGGCACGGTCTGAAACCCGACATCCTGCGCCGCGATACTGAGGGCAAAACCGTGGCCGAAACCATCCTGAACCAAGCTGGCGTGCGCAGTGACGACCTGATCGCAACCGGGGCCTTTGGCCATTCCCGCGGTTATGATCTGATCATCGGCGGCGCAACCAATACGCTGCTCGCAACCGCGGCCATCCCGGTGCTCAATTCCCGCTGACCACAACACAATCCGCCCACGTCGTTAAACGCAAACAGCTTACAAAATCTCATGAGCCATGCGCATTAAATCATGTTGGCGATTGACCCAAATCAACGCGGCAAAACCCGCGCCTGTTAAGCTGCCGCCAGTGGCTGTCCCGCCACCGCAACAAGACATGAGCGACCCTGATGCAAACTGCTGCCCTGCCACCAACATCTGACGCACCGACGGATGGCCGGATTGCGGCCATTCGCGGCGGCGTTGTCGATGTGGCGTTTGATGGTGCTGTGCCGCGCATCCATGATCTTCTTTACGCGGGCAAAATCGCATTCGAGGTGTCTGCGCTAATCGGGGATGGCATGGTGCGGGCGATGGCCTTGGCACCGGTGCGCGGGTTGGGTCTCGGGATGAAGGTGACGTCCACGGGCGGGCCGATCATGGTGCCTGTCGGCGAGGCAGTTCTGGGCCGGATGCTTAATGTCTTTGGCGCGCCGATTGATGGCCGCCCCGCGCCTGTGACAACCACTCGTCGCGCGATCCACCGCCCGCCGCCCGCCCTAAGCGACCGCGTCTTGCAGTCACAGATCCTTGAGACCGGCATCAAGGCCATCGACCTGCTGTCGCCGATCGAACGCGGCGGCAAGACCGGGCTGTTTGGCGGTGCAGGCGTGGGAAAAACCGTGCTGATTACAGAACTGATCAACAACACCGTGCAGCACCACAAAGGTGTCAGCCTGTTTTGCGGCATCGGCGAGAGATCGCGCGAGGCTGAGGAATTATACCGCGAGATGGGCGACGCGGGCGTGCGCGAAAAGACGGTCATGCTGTTTGGTCAAATGAACGAGGCACCGGGCGTGCGGTTTCTTGTGGCCAATACCGCGCTGACCATGGCGGAGTATTTTCGCGATGACAAAGGGCAGGATGTGCTGCTGCTGATCGACAATGTATTCCGGTTTGTGCAGGCCGGATCAGAAGTGTCGGGCCTGATGGGGCGGATGCCGTCGCGGGTCGGTTATCAGCCGACGATGGCCACGGAACTGGCCGCCTTGCAAGAACGTATCACCTCGACCAGCCGTGGCGCGATCACCTCGATCCAAGCGGTTTATGTGCCCGCCGATGATTTCACCGACCCTGCGGCGGCGCATATTTTCTCGCATCTGTCTGCCTCGGTCGTGCTGTCGCGCAAGCGCGCGAGTGAGGGGCTTTATCCCGCGGTTGATCCGCTTGCCTCGGCGTCGGTGATGTTGACGCCTGCGGTTGTCGGGCAGCGGCATTATGACATTGCGCGCGCGGTGCGGCGGACCTTGGCCGAATATGAGGAATTACGTGATATCATCGCCATGCTGGGTCTCGAAGAGCTGTCTTTGGCCGACCGCGCCACCGTCGCGCGGGCCCGCCGTCTGGAAAGGTTCCTGACGCAGCCCTTTGTGACAACCGGCGCAATCAGCGGCGTTGCGGGCAAACTGGTGCCGATCGCAGACACGCTGGACGGATGTGAAACGATCCTTGGTCAGACCACATTTGATCAACCCGAAAGTGCCTATTATATGATTGGCGGGCTGTCTGATCTGGGGGCAAAACCATGAGTATGGCAGCTGATATGCGCGTCACCATGCGCCTGCCGACCCGCATTCTGTTTGACGGGCGGGCGGTGCGTTTGACCGGCGTTGCACCCGATGGCGCGTTTGGGATCCTGCCCAATCACGTCGATTTTGTCACAGCACTGGTGCCGTCGGTTTTGACCTTGCGACTTGTGGATGGAACAGAGGAAATTTTCGGTCTCGACGAAGGCGTGCTGGTCAAAAAGGGGCACGATGTATCGCTGTCAGTTTTGCGCGGGGTGCGGGGCGATGATCTGGGCAGCCTGAAAGAAACCGTCGCTGCGCGTTTTGTGCAGATGGATGAGGACGAGCGCGAGGCCCGATCTGCAATGTCGCGGCTCGAGGCTAATGTGGTCCGCAGGTTTGCGCAATTACAAGGGCAACAGCCATGACGCCGAAGCCTGACAAAGCAAAGGACCAGATTGCGCAACACGCGCGCCGGATGAAATCAACCCGCGACAAACCCGGCCCCAGCCCGCTGCGCGGCATCGGGACATTTGGCATGATCGGCTGGTCCATCGTGGTGCCGACGGTTGGCGGCGCTTACTTGGGTCACTGGCTGGACCGCGTTTTACCGCAGGTGTTTTCATGGACAATCGCCTTGATCCTCGGCGGCGTTGTGCTGGGCGCATTTATCGCCGCGATTTGGATCAACAAAGAGGGGGGGGCGCAGAATGATACCTATTGATTGGACCGGTTTCATGCTTGGTTTCGGGGCGGGCGCGGGCATCAGCGCGCTCTACTTTGCGGGGCTGGCCTACGGAATGCGGATCGCCTTGCGCAGCGCATCACCTGTGCGGCTTTTGTCACTCAGTGCGGCCCTGCGCATTGCGGGTTTGCTTGCGGTCGGTTGGGGTGTCGTCACACTTGCCGGGCCTTGGGCCTTTGCCGGATATGGGGCTGCATTTTTCGCCCTGCGCTTCGTCGTCACGACTGCTGCCCGGCTGAAATCGTCCAGCGGAGAGACCAGATGACCCTGTCGCCGGATCAAATCATCATGTTCACCCTGTGGGGTATCGCGATCAATGCGACCGTGTTTTACACATGGATCGTCATGGCGCTGCTCACGGTCTCGGCGCTGCTGATCACGCGCAACTTGCGCCCCGACGTGCCGCCTAGCCGTTGGCGCACAATGCTCGAGGTGATCGTGCAAGGCATCCAGAACCAGATCGCGGAAATCGCGGCTGGACCTTCACGGCCTCTGCTTTATTTTGCCGGAACGCTGTTTCTTTTCGTCGCGGTGTCGAATTTGCTCTTGGTGGTGCCGGGCTTTACGCCGCCGACATCCTCGCTGTCGACAACCACCGCGCTTGCGCTGTCCGTGCTGATCGCAGTGCCGCTTTTCGGTATTTCCAGCCGTGGCCTTGGCGGCTATCTCAAAACCTATATCACGCCGTCGTTCTTCATGCTTCCGTTCAACATTATCGCAGAGTTTTCGCGCGGAATATCGCTAGCCATCCGGCTTTACGGCAACATCATGAGCGGCGCGGTGATTGCCGCGATCCTGCTGAGTGTCGCCCCGTTTTTCTTTCCCGTGGTGATGGATGTGCTTGGCCTGCTGACCGGTATTATCCAAGCCTACATCTTTGCGATTCTGGCAACGGTTTACATCTCGAGTGCGACGGCACCCCCCCCTTCAACACAGCCTGAAAAGGACACGCCATGACAGACCTTGGTATCATTGCAGCCATTTCCATTTTTACCGCGGGGCTGACCGTTTCGTTTGGCGCGATCGGTCCGGCACTGGGCGAGGGGCGTGCGGCGGCGACAGCACTCAGCGCGATTGCCCAGCAACCGGATGCCGCCTCGAACATTTCGCGGACCTTGTTTGTCAGCCTCGCCATGATCGAGTCGACCGCAATTTACTGTTTCGTCGTCGCGATGATTCTGATTTTCGCAAACCCGTTCTGGACCGCCGCCCTTGCCGCCGCGGCCACGGCAGGCGGGTAACCCATGTCGATCGATTGGATCACGGTCATCGCCCAGATCGCCAATTTTCTGGTTCTGGTCTGGCTGCTCAAGCGGTTTCTCTACCGTCCGATCCTGGACGGTATCGATGCCCGCGAGGCCGAAATAGCAAACAGGATGCAAGAGGCCGTGACCGCGAAACAGGCCTCGATGGAGGTCAAGGCGCAGTATCACGAAAAGGTGCAGGCGCTTGAGGTCGCCCAATCTCAGATGACAGACACCATAGCCAAATCAGCGCACAAGCAACGTGACGGGCTAATGGCCGAGGCGCGCCAGCAGATCGAGCAAGAGCGCGTCGCGTTGCGGTCACACCTTGATCAGGAGGCCCGCGATTTTGCCACGCGTCTGGCTGGTGCGGGTGCGGATGCCTTGTTGTCGTTGATGCGCAAGGCGCTGGTGGATTTGGCGGATGAAACGCTGGAAGACCGGATTGCGCATCGACTGGTTACAAAGTTAACGCCGACACTGGCCAAGATGGACCGCAAGGCAACGGCCGCAGTCGTCACCAGCCATGCGCCGCTGGACCCTGCCGCACAGGATGCATTTGCCAGCGCATTGAAGGCGGATTTTCCAAAAGTTGCGGTGCGGTTTGAAACCTCTAATGCACAATCGCCGGGGGTCATTTTGCGCATGGGCGGCGCGCATGTCGCATGGACCGTAGACAGTTATGTCGAGGGGCTCGCGGAGAGCGTCGGCGCGCGTCTTGTGCAAGACAGCGGATTGAAAGCGGCAGCCGATGCACAGTGAAAATGCCATTATCACCAGCGCGGAGGCTCTTTTGCAAGTGATCCTCGACAGTCCCGCACCCGCATTGCAGGTAATCGAGAGCGGACGGGTCGCGGAAGTTGCCGACGGGATCGCGGTTGTGACCGGTTTGGCGCAGGCCCTGTCTGACGAGGTGCTGCAATTTGAATCCGGGGTGCAGGGGGTCGTGCTTGATCTCGAACCGAACCGCCTCGGAGTTGTTCTTTTGGGGCCGACGGATCTTGTCACCATCGGTGAAACAGTGACCCGCACGCATAGTGTCGTCAGCACCAAAGTGGGCGCGGGCCTGCTTGGGCGGGTTGTCGGCGCATTGGGAGAGCCGCTGGATGGCAAGGGGCCGATCAAGGCCGAGGCCATGCGTCCCGTCGAGGCCGAGGCACCAAAAATCCTTGACCGCACTGCGGTTTCACGGCCTTTGGCGACGGGGATCAAGGCGATTGATGCGGCGGTGCCTATTGGGTTGGGCCAACGCCAGCTTGTCATCGGAGACCGGCAAACCGGCAAGACGTCGCTGGTGGTGGACGCTATTCTCAACCAGCGCGACACCGAGGTAATTTGTATCTACTGCGCCATCGGCCAGCGCGGTGATGCGGTGGCAAAGGTCATCGGCGCGGTCCGTGACGGCGGCATGATGGCGCGCACGATTGTCATGTCTGCGGGCGATGAAGAGGCTGCAGGGCTGGCCTTTATCGCGCCCTATGCCGCACTGTCGATGGCCGAGCATTTTTCGCAACAGGGCCGCGATGTGCTTGTGCTTTTGGATGACCTGACCCATCACGCGCGGGCCTACCGTGAACTGTCGTTGCTCTTGCGCCGCCCCCCCGGTCGCGAGGCGTTTCCCGGTGATATTTTCTACATCCACGCACGGCTTCTGGAACGCGCCGGACAATTCGCGCAAAGCGCAGGCGGCGGCTCGATCACCGCCTTGCCGATCGTAGAAACCCAAGCAGAGAACCTGTCGGCCTATATTCCGACAAACTTGATTTCGATCACCGACGGGCAGATTTATCTGTCACCGCGTCTGGTCCGTAAAAACCAGTTTCCAGCGGTCGACCTTGGCGTGTCGGTGTCGCGGGTGGGGGGCAAAGCGCAAAGCCATGCGTTCCGGTCTGTTGCAGGAAACCTGCGTGTCACCCTGTCGCAATTCGAGGAACTCGAAGGGTTTGCCCGCTTCGGCACCCGCTTGGATGACACCACGCGTGCGCGATTGAAAAGAGGAGCGGCAGTGCGTGCGTCCTTGCGGCAGGCCGAGCGTGACCCAATGCCCGCCATCGCACAACTTGCCGTTCTGGTGGCCGCGATGGAGGGGTATCTCGACGGGTTGGGCGAGGCTGACACCCTTGCCGTCATGGCAAATATCCGCGCCGCTGCCCCGCATGATCTAGCGGATATCGCAAAGCAGATCGCCGGAAACGCGCAGCTCACCGACGCCGCGCGTGCGCAAATTGCGGGTTTGGGCAAACAGGCGCGTGATGCGAAAGGGGCGAAAAATGGCACAGTCGCTTGAGGCGCTGACGCGGCGCATGACCGGTATGAAAGGCATTCGTGGCGTGGTCCATACGATGAAAACGCTGTCGGTCATCAATGCCGCCCCCTATGAGCACGCGGCCCAAGCCGTCGAGGCCTATCACGCGACCATTTTGACGGGGCTTCATGCGTTCTTGTCGCAGGCAGGGGCGCTGGACGCTCTCGCACCGGACGTGGCCGCGCAGGTCTATGTCGTTTTCGGCACGGACCACGGGCTTTGCGGGAATTACAACGAGGCGCTTGCCCAGCATGTCAAAACGCGGGTCGGGACCGCACCGGTGACCATCCTGTGCGTTGGGGCGCAGATGGCGGATGCGCTTGCGGATCAACATCTTGACGTGGACGCGGTGTTCTTTCCCCCCGCCTCGGTGGACGGTATCGGGCGGATGGCAAATCTGCTGACACAAAAGCTCGATGAAATCAGGCAGGGCATATCGCCCAAAGACGTGTCAGTGTCACTGGCCTATTTTGCCCGCAGCGCGGCGGGCACGCGGGACGCAGAAATCAAGGCGCTGCTGCCGCTGGATGCGGTGCTGATTGCGCAGATGCAGACGAAACCCTGGGCGTCGCGCAGCCTACCCTATTTTTCCATGGCACCCGCCGCGTTGTTTCAGGCATTGCTCCGAGGGCATTTATTTGCAAGCCTGTTTCGCGCCGCCGCCGAGGCGCTGGTCACAGAGAACGCGGCCCGCCTTGCGTTGATGCAGCAGGCCGAACAATCGGTGGATGAACGGCTGGATGCGCTGCTCTCGGAAACCCGCACCGTGCGCCAAAATGATATCACGACGGAACTTCTTGATGTGATCATCGGGTTCGAGGCCCTGAAAAAACGCAAACCAAAGACGACGATAGACCCATGAAACAGATGCATGAAACACCGACCACATTTGCGATGACGCAAGCGCATTGGGACCATCTGCAAAAATCCGGTGATCGCCACAAGCATTGCTATGGCCATGCCGTGATCGTGGCCGGCCCGTTTGGACATGGCGGGGCTGCGCGGTTGGCCGCGCGTGGCGCCCTGCGGATCGGTGCGGGGTTGGTAAGCGTCGCCTGTGCCGCCGATGCCGTGCAAGAGCACGCGGCACATCTTAATGCGATTATGATCAAACCGTTCGGGGCCGGACGATCCTTGCCTGCGTGTTTCACGCAGATACGCCCGTCGGCAATTTGCATCGGTCCCAATCTGGGCCTCGATGCCGCCGCAAAACGGGCCCTTGTCGATACTTTGGCGCAGACCTGCCCGATCTGCATCGACGCGGATGCGATCACGCTATTGTCGGATGCGACCGGTGGCATCGACCCTGCGGCACAGCGCCAAAACGTCATGTCGCCACACGAGGGAGAATTGCGCCGCTTCATCCCTGCGGCGTTTGAACAGACGACCTGCCGCGTGACCCTTGCGACACTTGCGGCGGCCAAGGCAAACTGCGTCGTGCTGTTCAAGGGCGTGGAGACAATCATCGCCGCACCAACAGGGGAATTCGCCACCGTTTCTTCGCGACCCTTTCAACACGCGGGCTGGCTCGCGACCGCAGGGTCTGGCGACGTCCTGTCCGGGTTTATCACCGGGCTGCTTGCCCGCGGTCTTGACGCATTCGACGCGGCATCGGTTGCTGCACATCTTCACCTACTCTGCGCAGAGGCGTTTGGTCCGGGTCTTGTTGCAGAGGATATTCCCGAAATGGTTCCGCGGGTGTTACGTTTGAAAAACGAAGGACTGCTCGACCCGCTGGAAACTGGACCATTTTGAGTTAAAGTTTCTGAATCGCCCCTAGATTAGTAGACACCTTGCTTGGAAATTTTGGAATCAAGGAGACAGTGATGTCAGGAATTAGATTTACAGATGAGTTCAAACGTGACGCGGTCGCGCAAGTTGTGGATCGCGGATATTGGGTTGCGGAGGTTTCAGAGCGATTGGGGATCAGCACCAAATCACTCTACACGTGGAAGACGCAGTTTTCTCAGCCGCGCAAACAAAGCA
>Ga0316209_1002198_pt1 | contig 16509 bp, 17 predicted proteins | sample 6monopyrite_MG_FD_204945 | JGI IMG/M metagenome (GOLD analysis project Ga0316209, IMG submission 204945) | Microbial mat bacterial communities from mineral coupon in-situ incubated in ocean water Damariscotta River, Maine, United States -... | ecosystem: Environmental > Aquatic > Marine >...
CTCTTTCTGGTCTAACTGCGCATAGCAGGCAATAATAACCCTATCTCCCGGCGAGGCCTTATGAGCTGCTGCACCGTTAACTGATATCATTCCACTGCCGTCTTCGCCGCGAATAGCATAGGTAGTGAAACGCTTACCATTTGCCAGATTATATATCTGGATCTGCTCATACTCATGAATACCCGCCGCATCTAGAAGCTTTCCATCGATCGCGCATGAACCCTCATACTCTAATTCAGAGTGAGTTACTCGAGCCTGATGCAATTTAGCTTTAAGCATTGTCAGATGCATGAAATATCCTGTGAGACGTTAATTCTAGTCAAGCGTCTAATTATGATGGATTAGAGACTTTCAATCAAGTTTAGACATTACTAATATAGTTGTTAAGCTGTGTGTTTTAACTAACTTGTTGAATGTATAGCGCGTATAAGGCCTATGCACAATACTCAACGACTATATAACTAAAAAGCCCATAAATTGACGACAGAGAGCTAAAAGCTCTCTCTTATTAGAATACATTTTATTAACTGCACTAAAATTTAATCAATTTATAGAGTGAATCAACTAGAGTAGAGTGGACCCACCCTACTTTCCCTGAAAAGAACTCAACTATCGTTAATACATATGTAGCAGCTACCGCCTGGAGCAATAAATCTATATCTCTAATACCAGGTTATCAATCAGCCGCACATCACCCAAACGTGCCGCGGCTAATATGACTGAGCCACGTTCTAAGCTTGTTACTGGCTGCAAATTCGATGCGCGCCTTAGCGAGACATACTCCGGCTGAAAACCAGCCCTTTCAAGCTGCAATACGGCCCTTTGCTCTAGCTGTGCAATACTTTCAGAGCCTGATTGCAGCTCACTAGAAAACTGCATTAGCACTTTATATAAATCGCTCGCTCGTTCTCGCTGCTCAACTGTTAAACGGGAATTACGAGAGCTCATGGCCAAACCATCTCTTTCACGTTGCGTTGCTACAGAAACAATCTGCACTGGTAAATACAGGTCAGCCACCATTTTTTGTATTACCAGTAACTGCTGAAAGTCCTTTTGCCCAAAAAAGGCGATATTAGGGCGCACAAGATTAAACAATTTATTAACGACTGTTGCCACGCCATCAAAGTGCCCGGGACGGCTCTCACCCTCTAATATTTCTGATAATTCGGGTACAGATACCTTAGTAATTGCAGCCTGACCATCTGGATAGATTGCGTCACTACCAGGCAAAAATAATAAATCTGCCTGGGCATACGCAAGCTTTTGCTGATCTTCCTGCAAGGTTATGGGATAGGCAGAAAAATCATCTATCTCATTAAATTGCAATGGATTCACAAAAATACTGACGACGACCTTGTCACATTTCTGCCTTGCCTTTTCAACTAAAGCAATATGTCCTGCATGCAAGTTACCCATAGTGGGGACAAAACCAATACATAGCCCTTGCTCACGCCATTGTTGAACAGTACTTGTAAGTGACTCAATGGAATCAACAATCTTCATGATTTAATACTTTAATAACAGCTATTTAAATGTATGAGCTTGCGCAGGAAAAGTAGAATTTTTTACTTCATCTACGTAGTTCTCTACCGCCTGATGAATTGAATTAGATTGCTGCATGTAGTTTTTTGAAAATTTAGGTACGTGGCCAGCAGAGATTCCGAGAATATCGTATAACACTAAAATTTGTCCATCCGTTTGATTACCCGCACCAATACCAATAACAGGAATACTCATCTGCTCAGTTACTTTTTTAGCGAGCTCCGCCGGTACGCATTCCAACAATAATAAATCCGCACCTGCCTCTTCAAGTACCCGGGCATCATTGAGCATTTTTTCGGCCCCAATCGCATCTCGCCCCTGCACTTTATAGCCACCCAATTTATGTACTCGTTGCGGCTGCAAACCTAAATGTGCACACACTGGAATTCCCAGGCGCGTCAATGTTTCAACCAGTTCACGTTGATCCGCACCACCTTCTAGCTTCACCATGTTTGCGCCCGCCTCTTTCATAAAGCGACCCGCATTTTCTACAGCAGATTGTGTAGATGAATCTGACATAAATGGCATATCTAAAATGAGCAAGGCACGCTGTAAGCCACGAGAGACAATTTTTCCGTGGTAAAGCATTTCATCCATAGTTACTGGAATGGTCGAATCTAAGCCCTGTATTACCATACCTAATGAATCACCCACCAAGACAACATCCACACCCGACTGATCTAACAACTGCGCAAAACTTACATCATATGCTGTAAGGCAGGCAATCTTTTCACCACTGGCTTTCATCTCACGTAGAGTATTAATGGTTACTTTTGCTGTTTGTGTTGAATGCGTGCTCATAATTTAGCTACTTTGTTCTACAAGGTTTAATACTACAACAGGACGGGGCTTGGATTATAATAATGACGACCACTGCGTACTGACTTTAAACGCTCCAGTAATTGTTGGTAGTCATTTTCATTATTTGCAAAGTCTATTTCTGCAGCATTCACAATTAACAATGGCGCATCACTATAATGATGAAAAAAATCAACATAAGAATCTGACAGTCGCTGTAAGTACGCAGCTTCAATCAGACGTTCATTTTGTAAACCGCGGTTTTCAATACGCTGCAGCAACACTTCAACAGGTGCCTGCAAATATACAACTAAATCTGGCTCAGGCACATCAATGGTTAATTGCGCATACACCTGCTCATATAATTTTAGCTCATCTTCATCTAATGTCAGCTCTGCAAACAAGCGATCTTTTTCCATTAAGAAGTCGGCAATACGTACCGGGTTAAACATATCTCCCTGACGTAAGTCCTGCATTTGTTTGGCGCGCTGTAATAAAAAGAACAATTGTGTTGATAAAGCGGCTGCTTTTGGATTTTCATAAAACTTTGACATGAATGGGTTTTCATCTGCACCTTCCAGCAAAATTTCACTGCCAAAACTATTCGCCAGCTTTTTTGCTAAAGTAGTTTTACCAACACCAATCGGCCCTTCAATGACAATAAAGTCAGGATTATCCATTAAACTCACCCAGCTTCCTCAGACTCTGATCACTCACAGCGGTTAACAGATCCGCTAATTTAATATTATCTACAAATTTTAACTCTGGGGATATTTGCGACAGTGGATATAAAACAAAATTTCTATTTTTCATTTCACAATGCGGAATAATTAGTCTTTCAGTTTTAATCTGCTGATCACCAAACAACAGTATATCTAAATCAATGGTACGTTCGCCCCAGCGCTTTTCTCTTACTCGTCCTTGCTGGTTTTCAATTGATTGCAATTCATCGAGTAAAACTTCTGGCATAAGTTTGGTTTCAATTTTTATAACTGCATTTAAATAATCTGGCTGTACTTGTCCATCTAATGTAATTGCCTCACTTTGATAGATAGACGAACACTTTATAACCTTTGTATTTTGTATTTTATCTAATGCATTTTTTGCCGCATTAAGCTGTTGCCGCGGGTTTTGTAAATTGCTGCCCAGGCCGATATAACAAACAGACATTTCTTACTTCTTTTTCTGTTTAGATCGCGCAGATGATTTGGACCTGGCTTTAGCTGGCTTTAGTAATTTTTCCTGAGCTTTTGTATCGAGTGTTTGAATTCGCGTCCACCAATCACAACTATCATCAGTCACTTCTCCAGACTTACTGCGAATACACATAAAATCATAACCGGCACGAAACTTTTTATGCATTAACAAGGACTGCGCTCTACGACCATGCCTGTATTTAAAACGATCCTGCATATGCCAAATATCGCGTGCCACCATACTAAAACGCTTTGGTATAGAAATCGCTTTTATCTGTTGCGATAAAACCGCTGAACTGGCATTTTGCATAGCGATAGAAGCAGGCTCACCCGCCTGCAATAACTCATTAGATAAGGCTCTTACAGGCTGCCATAACATAGCGGCAAATAGAAATGCTGGCGTTACGGGCTTTTCCTGATTTATTCGTTCATCTGTACTCTGTAAAGATAAATGAATAAATTTCTCAAAACCTTTATCGCCCTGCTTTAGTCTTTCATCTGTTTGCTTAAATAAATATTGTAACAAGTCATACTTGCGTAACATCTGTAAGCAAATAATCGCAGAACCGGAGTGAAACAGTTTCAATACTTCTTCAAACAATCTGGCTGGAGGAATATCACCGAGCAAATGGCCCAATTTGTAAATTGGTTCCTCAGAATCGGGATGAATTGTAAAATCTAATTTAGCAGCAAAGCGAATTGCTCTTAACATACGCACAGGGTCTTCCCGATAACGTACTTCAGGATCGCCAATTAAACGTATTATGTGATTTTTTACATCTTCCATACCCGAGGTATAGTCAATAATAGAAAAGTCAGAAATATCATAATACAGCGCATTAATGGTGAAATCACGACGCCATACATCATCATCTAACTGTCCATAAACATTATCACGCAGTATGCGACCGCCTTCACTGTGTTCTCGATCACTCTCGTTTGCATCATCAGCACTTTCCATGCTGGCACGAAATGTTGCGACTTCTATTATTTCACGACCAAAGAAGACGTGTGCCAGGCGAAAACGGCGTCCAATTAGACGGCTATTACTAAACAGTTTTTTCACTTGTTCAGGGTGCGCATCTGTCGCCACATCGAAGTCTTTAGGTGCATGACCAAGTAACAGATCGCGTACACCACCGCCCACCAGCATTGCCCTAAATCCTGCTTTATGCAGACGATAAAGTACCTTTAACGCATAATCGTCAATATTGTCTCTTGAGACAGTATGTTCAGGGCGAGGTATTACACTAGGACTTGTCATAGAGTTTTTTGCGCGCCGCCTTAGAAGGCCAACAACGAAGTTATGTATTCTTTTAATATTAAACGTTTCAATAGAATTAAAGCGCGAAATCTTAACATACTTAGCCGAAATTCGGCAGCAGTACAGAGCCAGAGAAGGCGATTTGAGAATATGCTGCAAATCGCCCCTGACTTAACTCCAGATGCAGATCAAATGTCCACAACGCCCCCTTAAGTATTCAGCTTGAAACTCATACCAAAGGGGGTATAAAGACTATAGATCGTAGCCACGCTCTTCGTGACACACGATATCCAAGCCTTCAATTTCTTCTTCTTCAGTAACACGCAAGCCAATTAACGCATCAATGACTTTAAGAATGACCCAGCTAACTACAGCGGTAAATACAATTACTGAGATAACACCGATGAACTGTACCTGAACTTGCCCAGCCATTGTTGTGATGCCATCAGCAAAGCCGTAGCCGCTAAATACACCCAATGTGGTTGCCGAGAAAACTCCCGCGAGCAATGTCCCTAAAATGCCACCTACTCCGTGTACAGGAAATACATCTAGTGAATCATCAATTTTTAATACTCGTTTGATATATTGTGTCGCTGAGAAACAAACAATACCTGCCAGCAAGCCAATCACTAGTGCACCGCCAGGCCCCACAAAGCCGGATGCTGGAGTTATAGTACCTAAGCCAGCAACCATACCCGTTACAACACCTAGTGCACTGGGTTTACCAAAACGGAACCACTCAATAGCCATCCAGGTCATTGCGCCGGTAGCGGCTGAAATATGCGTAACCAAAATAGCCATAGATGCATCACCATTGGCCGCTAGAGCACTACCGCCGTTAAAACCAAACCAGCCAACCCACAACATACCGGCACCGGCAATAGTCATTGTCATATTGTGAGGTGTCATTGCCGTACCAGGGAAGCCTCTACGAGGCCCCATCACGATAGCGGCCACTAATGCTGCAACACCTGCAGTTATATGTACCACGGTACCACCAGCAAAATCGTATAAGCCCATTTCACCTAACCAGCCGCCGCCCCATACCCAATGAGTAACAGGCACATAAACCAGCAACAACCAAACCGCACTAAACAACAACATTGCTGAGAATTTCATTCGTTCGGCAAAACCACCGACTATTAAAGCTGGCGTAATAATGGCAAATGTCATCTGGAACATCATGAACAAAGACTCAGGAATAGTGCCAGAAGCGGTATCTCGTTCTACACCAGAAAGCATGACGCGACTAAAATCGCCGATCCAGCTATTGCCTTCACCAAAGGCCAGGCTATAGCCCACCATTAACCATAAAATAGATGCCACGCCCGCAATTGCAAAACACTGCATCAGCACTGATAAAACATTGCGTGAACGCACTAAGCCAGCATAGAACATAGCCAAGCCTGGTAGGGTCATAAAGAGCACTAAAGCAGTAGCTGCCATGATCCACGCTGTATCAGCAGCATTTATGGTGTCTTCGGCATAAGCGGTGCCAGGCAATAAAGCCAGTAAGCTCAATGGAAATAAAGCTTTAAGAATTAATTGTTTCATCTATTATTTTTCTCCACACTGAAACTGAAGGGGGATTTAAGTAGTTAGAATTAAATAGCATCTTCGCCTGATTCACCCGTTCTTATGCGAACGACCTGCTCAAGATCAGATACAAAAATTTTACCATCACCAATTTTGCCAGTATTTGCTGCATCTCTTACCGCATCAATTACCTGATCGACCATTGAGTCTTTAATAGCAATTTCCAGTTTAATTTTAGGTAAAAAATCCACCACGTATTCCGCACCGCGGTATAGTTCTGTGTGACCTTTTTGACGACCAAAGCCCTTTACTTCAACAACTGTAACGCCTTGCACACCAATCTGAGCCAGCCCTTCACGCACTTCATCTAACTTAAATGGCTTAATGATTGCCGTAACTAATTTCATATTTAGACCTTCTCTATAATTAATGAGCTAATACAACGCACCAAAAAAAAGCAATTATTGCACTATCGTTAAGCCTCTGCACTAATTTATAATAATAAAACACCTATAAGCCTAATTAAGCTCTTATTTAATATAGAATTAATGGTATAAATCCAGAGGCATTAAACAAGACATATAAGGCATTACTGATATACATGCTAAATTTTATACAATCGTTTAACGCCGCTACCAGCCTAACTGAGCTGATGGAATCAAAAATACATACCCCATTAAATAGAAATAACTCATTTTGAAGCATTAAATATCAAAATTATAATTGCGATAATAATCACAGTTCCTAATAAGTTCGATTGAACTTCTGCAGAATAAAATCATAATCATATTTAAAATCTGTACTAGTATTTAAAACATAATTTAAATAAACCAATTGGGGATTATCCTGGTGCTTCATAATACAAAATTATTCATTAGCTTATGTTTCATTGCATTCTCTATATCCACTGCTTCTGCACAGAAGGCACCTGATTTTTCTCTTCCTGGAGACAATGGCCAAATTACATTAAGTAAATATAAAAATAGCGTTATCTATTTGGATTTTTGGGCTTCATGGTGCAAACCTTGCCTCAAATCATTTGGTTTTATGAATAACATGCAAAAAAAGTATGCTAAAAGAGGCTTGAAAATCATTGCTATAAATCTGGATGATGAACGATCTGCTGCAGCAAAATTTCTAAAACAGCAGCCTGCTAATTTTACAATTGCATATAATCCTGATGGTGATGTTTCAACCGCTTACAACTTAGGTGTTATGCCTACGTCGTATTTAATAGATAGACAAGGAAATATCATTTTTACTCACAAAGGTTACAAAGACAGCCACGCAAGCTCACTGGAGAAAAAAATCATACGCGCTCTTAATAAGAGATAATAAATTTAAAAACAGATTCATAATACAAGATATTCCATCACTACTGTCCCGTTAATAAAATAAAATGACTGCTAATACGTTTATATAGCAGTCTATCCATTGATTTCATGCTGCAATAGACATGAAATTAAAAAAATTGACTCCGTCATACCTGCGAAGATCAGGTATCCAGTGTCTGCAGACATTTCAACGTCACTAGATTCCTGCTCTCGCAGGAATGACAAGTTAACGGGACAGCCGTGATATTCCATAAAGAACAAAGCCTGCGTTAGCAGGCTTTGTTCTTTATGGGGTTTATTCGCTACGTTTAAATTTAACAATCTGTCGACGTTGTTTTTTACTGGGCCGGTTTTCACTGTATGGCATATTCGCATTAATAGCCTTTAGCGACAACGCAAGCGCCTTTCTCTTTTCAATACTTTCATTCGACTCTGTATATAAACACTCGGCTTCTTTCGCTGGACGGCGCTGCTGGTTCAGGCCATCAACCGTTATAGAAAATTCATACTGCCCACGAGTCACTTTAAGTTGATCACCTACTTTTATAATCCTCGACGGCTTTATTCGTTCATTATTCAAATGAACTTTACCACCACTGACTGCCTCAGTTGCCAAAGAGCGTGTTTTGTAAAATCTCGCTGCCCATAACCACTTATCAATGCGTTGCTGACCTTCACTCAACATATTAACGCTTAGCTCTAAGCAATAACATAATAGGTCCAAGTAGTAATAGCCAATATATCGAACCAAATAAATTATGCTTTTTGTTTTCGACTGCACTATCAAATACACCCGAGCTAGCATCTATGGCCTTAAGGCTGCTATCTTTATTCGATAAGTGCGCGGCCTCACCTTTATTCATAGAAACTTTTTGTTTATTACTATTTACATCAATAGCACCCTTATTAACTTTCACAAAGAGACCCTGGCTATTAACATCCAGGCTACCATCGCATCCGTGTGACTGTAATACCCTAATCGCATACTCCGTACCTCTAACACCTACTGTAGCAAGCGGCGTATGCATTTCATAAATATCTTCAGCTACTTTACCAATACTACCAGTAATTTTTCTTACACTGCCTTTAATTAAATGCAAAACGCTGCGATTACCTCCACGCAATAATCGATAATCTTCAATAAGCATTTCGCTATTGCAACGCAAATCTATTTTCGCATCATCAATCATACTTAAACGCACAAAGCCTTTTACACCAGTAAAAATTCTATCGCCTACAAAAACCTCATTACTAATATCTAAATTTCTACGCTTTTTATTTTTGGAAATGGCAAATGTTTTTCCGCGACTTTTGATTACCTGACCTACAGACTGAGGCCCTTTATAAACAACTGCCTTAGTTGTAGTAGCTACCGGTTTAATGGTACTTGAATAGGCCGGCAACAGAATACGTTCACCGATTTGAATTTTTGTGGAGTCTGCACCAATAAATGCATGTGGATTTTTTTTAACAATTTTTCTAATAATTGCCGGCCAATGTTTTTGTTGCCCTGGATATAGCACCTGAACAATATTAAAAATATTTTGTCCTGGTTGTACATAAAGGTAACGATTTTGCGTATTGAATTTACCATCTGCAGCCACCACAACATTACTGCATAGATATAGCGAAGCAATAAGAGTGATAATCAAAATACGAAAACTAAAACCATTTAAAGAATTATACATATGTACCAGCGCCTGACGGCAGATGCCACCAATTAATAATTTTCATGCTAAAAATTTAACCTATCCATTAATAGTTGAAAAACACATATTAATCAAGCTGTTGCGTATACTGCATAATAAAAAAAGCCCCTTATTATTAATAAGGGGCTTTTTCCATACAACAATCTTAAAAGGTGAAATTTGCTACTTAAGCATTTCATTCACTCGTTTAACATAAGCCGCCGGGTCATCTAATTGACCGCCTTCAGCAAGCACCGCCTGATCAAATAACACATGAGACCAGTTTTCAAATAAGCTCTGATCCGCCATATCTTTAAGCTGTTTAATTAGTTCATGATCGGGGTTTAACTCTAAAATAGGCTGATTCTCCGGTACATCCTGACCGGCCGCACGCATAATCTGCTGCATCTGCATACCCATATCATTTTGATCCAGTACCAGACAAGAAGGTGAATCCGTTAAACGATGTGTGATACGAACATCCTTTGCTTTATTGGCAAGCTTTTCTTTCATCAGCTCAACAATGCCTTTCATATCACCAACAGCTTTTTCCTGCGCTTTCTTTTCTTCCTCATCTTCAAAGCTACCTAGATCAAGGTCACCCTTGGCAATATTCTGTAACTTTTTACCATCAAATTCTGTCAGATGCTGAACCAACCATTCATCAATACGATCCGTTAGCAATAAAACCTCGATACCTTTACGCTTAAACACTTCAAGATGCGGACTGTTTCTTGCCGCCATAAAGTTTTCAGAGGTAATAAAGTAGATTTGATCCTGACCTTCTTTCATGCGAGCAACATAATCTTCTAAAGAGACACATTGTTCTGCACTACCATCTTCTGTCGATGTAAACCGCAATAATTTAGCTACACGCTCTTTGTTTGCGAAATCTTCAATCGGGCCTTCTTTAATTACATTACCAAAGGCTTTCCAGAAATTTGCATAGTCTTCTTTGTCATTTTTCGACATCGACTCAAGCATACCTAATACTTTTTTAACCGATGCAGATTTTATTTTATCAATGGCTTTATTATGCTGAAGAATTTCACGCGATACATTAAGCGGCAAATCATCAGAATCAACAATACCGCGTATAAAACGCAAGTACATTGGCATTAAGTGATCGGTATCATCCATTATAAATACACGCTTCGCGTATAACTTAATACCTTGCTTGCGCTCGCGCTCATATAAATCATGCGGTGGATTTTTAGGAATATAAAGCAGCGAAGTATAAGCCTGGTTACCCTCAACTTTGTTATGACTCCATTTCATCGGCTCTTCAAAGTCATGCGCAATATGCTTATAAAATTCTTTATACTCATCTTCGCTTACATCGCTTTTAGCGCGCGCCCAAAGCGCTGAAGCTTTGTTTACCACTTCATTTTCAGTGGCTACCGCTTCTTCACCCTCTTCATCAGATGCGGTTACTTCTTTTGGCATTGTAATGGGTAAAGAGATGTGATCTGAATAAGTATGAATAATATTCTTTAAACGCCAGCTGTCCAGGAACTCTTCTTCACCTTCACGAATATGTAGAGTAATTTCTGTACCACGCGTGGCTTTTTCAATAGTTTCTAAGGTGTAATCGCCTTCACCCGCAGACTCCCACATTACAGCCTGATTTTCTGGCAAACCAACTCGACGTGTTTTAACCGTTACCTTGTCAGCTACAATAAAGGTCGCGTAGAAACCCACACCAAACTGACCGATAAGGTGTGAATCTTTCGCCTGATCACCTGACAACGAATCTATAAACTTCTTAGTACCCGAATTAGCGATCGTACCAATATTATCTACTACTTCTTCACGTGACATGCCAATGCCGTTATCAGAGATAGTCAGTGTTTTAGCTTCTTTATCAAATTCGATATGAATATTAAGATCTGAGTCACCGTCATACAGGCCTTCGTTTGCCAGTGCTTCAAAGCGTAATTTATCGCAGGCATCAGATGCATTTGACACCAGTTCGCGCAGGAATATTTCTTTATTTGAATACAGCGAGTGAATCATTAGCTTGAGTAGCTGTTTCACTTCAGCCTGGAACTCAAGGGTTTCTTTATAAGCTTCTACCGTCATGGGGTACTCCAAAATTGAAACATAAAAATCTGCCTAACAAAATTGGGGTTAAGCGCTATATTTCAACCCCTTCATGGGCTAATAATTGCTGTTTTATGGATATTTTCTCACCCTCTGTTTGCCCCGAGAATCCGCCTATCCCGCTTGCGGATACAACTCGGTGACAGGGTATGACTAAGGATATAGGGTTTTTACGGCAGGCATTGCCTACGGCACGAGGTGAACTATCGAGTTCGGCAGCTATTTCACCGTAGGTATTCACCTTCCCCGGGGGTATTTTTTGCAACCTTGCCCATACCTTACGCTGAAACTCTGTGCCTTTCGGACTAAGCGGTAAATCAAACTGAAAATCAGCTGATGACAGATATTGCTTTAATTGCTTCAACACTTGATTAAGCAATGAGTTACTGGTTTTTTTCGGTGATCCCATGCTCTCTACATAGTCTATTTCACACAACTGACCATTAACTTGCGTGAGCTTCAAATTACAAAAAGGCATTTTAAAATACACACTATCCATTACTGCACCTGTTGATTTAGTCGAATAGACTGTAAACGTTGGCGTATCACCGCCTTACGTGCCGCATTACCGGTGATGCTCAATAGATGTAAAAAGCGTTGACGTGCATCTTCATATAGCCTGGCACTCAGGAGACTCTCGGCCGCCCTAAATGTTGCTGTATGGTACCAGGGATCATACTCTTTGTTTGGTGATATTGATGATTTCAAAAACAGGTACGCCGCTTGTTCATATTGCTGCAAACCATGATAAGACTCAGCTTTCCAGAATATAAGCTCTCGTAACACATCCGCATCATTAACCTGTGTTTCTAATTTTGTGAAAACATCTAATGAGAGTTGATGCTGCTCGACTGCCTGTAAATCAAAAACCACCTGAATAAATTTATCGACCTGTGAATTTTCTAACGTTTGAGATTCCAATATTTCATTTAATACATTGGCACCCTGTAAAAAATCTCCATTTAAAATAAACACTCTTGAACGACGCAAGTTCCAGGCAAATTGATCTTCGTCCGCCGGTGGTTGCTCCAGCTCATTCATCAATATTGCTGCTGACTTAACGCTCCCTAATGATAAATTATAATCAATAAGACGATAACGAACCTCTACAGGAATCATATCAACACCCAAAAAATACTTCGACTCTGTAAATAATCTATTTACTAACTGCAAAGACTCTTCACCCTCTTCAACCAAATTCACTAATTCCTGCATCGCAAGATTGCGGTGTGAAGCCTCGATTGCCTGTAAAGACACGGCAGCTAATAGCCCTTTAGCATGCAACGCGTTACTTTTAAATAAATTACTCGCCAATGCGTACCAACCCTCATCATCGCCTCTTAACAACCCCTTGTTATTTGCCAACTGATTACCTAACTGCAAATAATACATCCACAAATTATCTGCCGTAATATCAACGCCGCCAATATTTAACACTGAATTAGATAATGAAATTTTCTTAGCCGACAACAAAGATTCTAAACGTTCAATAATTACATCAATTTTATTTCCCTGGACAGCGGCAACTAATGATACATACTCAAACAAAGCCTTATGCTGCTGTTCTATATTTGTTAGCAGCATTAATTCTGTTTTATTTAAAACATCTAGCGCGGATATTTCTCCGGCTTTAAACTCTGCCAGTAAGCGCAATCCTCTAGACTCTTCAGTGGAAGCGATCTTTAATAGCGATATTGCATCTTTATACTGATTTGATTGAATATATAACTCAGCCTGTACTTGTAACCAGCTAACACCATCCTCTTCTTTTAAGTTCCCATAATCTTGCTGATAACGGCGCATCGCCACTTGCGCATCATTCAATTCATTCTGATTTAAATAAACCTGAATAATTAACCTACGCCAACTCGCAATATAAGTCGCCTTAGTCAACGACGTGGTATTCCACAATAATGAGCGTAGTTTTTTTAATGCGAGGGGATATTTTTTTAATTTAATAAGCGCGCGTATTTGCTCGGTTAAAAACCAGTTTCTATCCGCCGTAGCAATTTTTGGAACAAGTAATTTTTCCAGCTGCTGATTAACTCTCTGATCCAGTAATTCCCACTGCAATGTATAGGACAATAAGGATATATGTTTTTGTTCCCAGTACAGCCACTCTGTTGGGTCTTCTTTATCATATGCTGCCTGTTCACGACGCACATAATTTAGTGCTAAGCCGGGTGCCCGCAATTCAACTAATTCATTAATATTATTAAAATGAGTATTTCGATCTTCTTCACGTTGCTGAATAATTTGATCTTGTTCTGAAACGAACTCAGCCATCACCATTGAACTGGCAAGGAATAAATAGATGGATAAAATAAAAATCAGTTTTTTCATATTTAAAAACTAACCAGGTGGAATATTTAAATAATTATTAAAACCTACAAAAAAGGGGTGCAATGCACCCCTTTTTTATTACTATCTTTTACTACTACTTGTATCAATTAAAAGTCTATTTCAACTTTTCTTTGATACGTGCAGCCTTACCAGTAAGACCACGAAGATAGTAAAGCTTAGCGCGACGAACTTTACCGCGACGCTTAACTTCAATTTCACCGATTTGTGGGCTGTATGTCTGGAACACACGTTCAACGCCTTCACCGTTTGAAATTTTACGTACTGTGAATGCCGAGTTCAAACCACGATTACGTATTGCAATAACAACACCTTCAAAGGCCTGCAAACGTTCACGGTCACCCTCTTTAACGCGAACCTGTACAACAACTGTATCACCAGACGAAAACGCCGGGATCTCTCTAGTCATCTGTTCCGCTTCAAGCTGTGCGATGATGTTACTCATTGTCTTACTCCAATATTTAAATACATTCAGCTGTTGTGTTCTTTTTGGAAAGACTCCAACAACTGTTTCTGTTCATCAGTCAGGTTTAAGGCTTTTAATAAATCAGGTCGCCTTAACCAGGTACGTCCCAAACTCTGCTTTAAGCGCCACTCATCAATATTTTGATGATTACCACTTAGCAACACGTCGGGTACGCTTCGACCATCAATTTCTTCTGGCCTGGTGTAATGCGGACAATCTAAAAAGCCCTGCATAAACGAATCTTGTTGTGCCGATTGTTCATCCCCCAGCACTCCGGGTAGCATTCTGGCCACGGCATCTATAAGCACTAAAGCAGGTAACTCACCACCACTAAGCACATAATCACCAATCGACCATTCTTCATCTACGTAAGACTCGATGATTCGCTCATCAATTCCTTCGTAGCGACCGGCTATTATTATCAAACCGGGCTGTTCCGCCAATGCCAGTACATCTTGTTGAGTTACAGGCTTACCCTGTGGGCTCATATAGATAACTTTACTCTGCACATTATTGGCTACAGCAGACTTTTTAGCTCCCTCAATGGCCGCCTTTAAAGGCTCCACCTTCATCAACATGCCGGGACCACCTCCGTAGGGGCGATCATCAACAGTACGATGCTTATCCTCTGTATAGTCTCTAGGGTTCCAACTGTTTAGTTGAATTTGGCCATTTTTAACGGCCCGCCCTAAAACACCGATACTCGCAACACTTTCAACCATTTCGGGAAACAGTGTTACGACATCAAATTTCATCAGCATTCCCAAGTATTAATCCAGTGACAATCTTTCGACTAAAACTCTGGATCCCAATCAACCGTAATTATTTGGGCTGACAGGTCTACTTCAACAACAGCATGCCCGATGGTAAAAGGGATTAAACGTTCTCTTACATCTTCGCTGGCATCCCGCACAACCAACACATCATTTGCACCGGTTTCTAATAAATGGTGAACTTTTCCAAGTTCAACACCATCAGTGGTTTGCACATTAAGGCCTTCCAGTTGGCGCCAGTAATACTCACCTTCTGTCAATTGCTCTAACTGTTGCTGTCGAATAGCTATTTCATCACCGATGTAAAGCTCTGCTTCATTTCGGTTATCCACCCCGCTCAGCTTAATGACAACTGTTTTGCCCTGACGTTTACCGCCTGTGGGCTTAACTTCCTGCCACTGCCCCTGATGCTTTACCATCAGGCTGGAGTACTCGACAATTTTTTCTCTTGGATCAGTATAGGAATGAACCTTGACCCAGCCTTTCACACCAAACACGCCAGAAATCTTACCTAGCGCAATTAGCTCTTCGATTGAATCCTGTTCAGCCATTAAGTCTGCCTAAAACCAACCGAAGTTTGAAAAACGATTAAGCTGCAGTTGACGCTTTACGAGCTTGCTTGATCAACGTTTTAACGCGATCAGATGTGCCTGCACCTTGAGATACCCAATGATCTATACGATCAAGACTCATCTCCAGGTTCTTTTCAGCACCGCGAGCCATAGGGTTAAAGTAGCCCAAACGCTCGATGTAGCGACCGTCACGAGGCATACGTGAATCAGTTACAACTACATGATAAAAAGGCTTTTTCTTAGCGCCGCCACGTGATAAACGAATGGTTACCATTAGTATCTATCTCAATAAATGTTAGTTAATACCCGACCATAGACCTTCCGGCCTTCGGGAAACGCGGAATTTTAACGGGTTGTGGCGTGTGTAGCAAGTCTAAATTAGTGTTTTTTAGGACTATTGGTCGGGTGCTAAGCTGCCGGTGAAGATTATACGGGGATTAATAACTGAGCATCCACGTATTTATAGATTAATGCTTACTGGCTTGTTATCTACATGCCCATACCAGGCGGCAACTTGCCTTGCATCATCTGCATCATTTTCTTCATCCCGCCACCTTTCATTTTTTTCATCATTTTTTTCATTTGCATTTGCTGCTTCATGACTTTATTCACTTCCTGCACCTGCACACCGGCCCCTAGTGCAATGCGCTTTTTTCGTGAACCCTTAATGATGTCAGGAAATGATCTTTCCTGCGGTGTCATGGACTGAATAATCGCGATCAAACGCTTAATATCCTTATCGTTTACCTTATCTTTAATATTACCTAGCTGGCCCATGCCCGGCATTTTATCAAGCAAACCACCCAGGCCGCCCATATTCATCATTTGCTCCATCTGCGCTTTCAGGTCATTAAAGTCAAAGGAGCCACCTTTTTT
>Ga0316209_1002199_pt1 | contig 16503 bp, 12 predicted proteins | sample 6monopyrite_MG_FD_204945 | JGI IMG/M metagenome (GOLD analysis project Ga0316209, IMG submission 204945) | Microbial mat bacterial communities from mineral coupon in-situ incubated in ocean water Damariscotta River, Maine, United States -... | ecosystem: Environmental > Aquatic > Marine >...
GGCCATCTTGAAGTTCCTCCGCGAAACCATACCAAAACACTGGCAAGACTTTCGAAGTCAGGTCACCGACAACTTCCGCATCATCTCAAATCAAAATCTTCGGGTTTTGGAGTAAGGCAGGTATAACTGTTTTTGCAGGGCTTTCCGAGTTAGAACGTAACTTAATCAACGAGCGTACTGAAGATGGTCGAACCTCTGCAAAGAAGCGCGGCGTGAAATTTGGCAGGAAATTCAAACTCACCACCCATCAACAAGATCAGGTCAGAACCATGCTGCGTGAAGGACAATCAATCCGCGCCATCGCCCGCCATTTTAACGTCGGTGTGGCGACAATCGACCGGACAAAGAAGACAACCCAACTCAACGAGTAAATCTTGCCGTTTTTACCCCACTTCGTGCGTACTGGGCCTGATTGGGCGGATTGGTATAAGGTCGGATTGCCAGCAAGACCCGGAATGCTGACTAAAGCAACGTGCGGAGATAGTGGGATAGCGTGGATGCAATCGCTTGGATCGCATCCTGCGCTTTGCCGATGGGTGACATGATCCTTCAGGGGGCCACATCATTGTAGGTATCGCCCAGCCGAATGTCATCAAACCACATCTCGAACGGGGCATTGCCTGGCGCGCGGTAGACGCCCGTCTTGAGGGTGCAGCGGTCCTGCCCCGCTTTCCAGCGCAGCACGGTGCGCACATCCGCGACCTTTGTGCCATTCACCCACAGCCGCACATGCCCGCGTTCACCCATGCGAAACCCGATCACCAGATCCAGCCAGCGCCCCACCGGCATTGGCCCCACCCAGAGCCGCTCGTAACGGTCAACGTCGCTGCGCGCGACCAGCGAAAACAACCCGCCCGGTTCCATGTTCAGCGACAGCGGCGGCGGCGTGGTGGCACCCCATTGCGGGCATTGCATAAACAGATGCCATTGCCCCGGTGCAATCGGGTCTTCAAAGGGCTGCATGACCCGCATGCCTAAAAACCACATGCGGTCAAATTCGATGGCGCTGGTGATCTGCAACTCAGCACGGTCACGGGTGGCCCCGGGCGGGCTGGCATCTGTATGCAAGACCAGCAGGCCTGTCGTCAGCTTGGGCGTGGTTCCGCCGCCTTCGGTGCGCAGACGAAAGCGATGGCCGTCTTCATTCAGGCGCCCCCCGGAGATCGAGGCCCCCTCCATGTCGAGCGTGTAATAGGTGCCGGCCTGGGCGAAGCCTGTCAGGGTGAACATCAGCGCAAAGACACAAAAGTTTTGCAGATATCGCAGCAGGAAATGCAGCACCCCATGCCCTGTTATGCGCAACATGCCCTCTTGTGCAGACCAAGGTGGCACGGTTCTAATGCTGGGATTACAGCCCGACAACATCCACCATCCGTGTGCCTGCAGGCACTTTTCCCACGAGGTCCAGAAACTCGCGATGTTTGACCAGCACACAGATCACATCTGCCTGTGCCAGCGCGTCTTCCAGGGAAACGAGGCGCAGGGTGTCACCCTCCAGTTCCTTAGACAGTTCTTCGATGTTGGGTTCCACGGCGAGGATCTGACAGCCGACTTGCGCAAAGTTCTGCGCGATCAGCATTGCCGGGCTTTCGCGCAGGTCGTCGATGTCCGGTTTGAACGCCAGACCCAGACAGGCGACCTTGATGTCTGCTAGGGCGCGTGATGGATCAGCGGCCAGCACCTCCATCACCGCGTCCTTGCCTTTTTGCAGCACCCATTTGGGCTTGGCATCATTGCCGACGCGGGCAGCGTGGATCAGCTTGGCTTCTTCGGGGGCAGAGGACACGATGAACCACGGGTCCACCGCAATGCAATGCCCGCCCACACCGGCACCCGGTTGCAGGATATTCACCCGCGGGTGGCGGTTGGCGAGGCTGATTAATTCCCAGACGTTGATGTCAAATTTGTCGCAGATGATGCTCAGCTCATTGGCAAAGGCGATCTGCACATCGCGGCTTGAGTTCTCGGTCAGCTTGCACATCTCAGCGGTGCGCGCGTTGGTTACAACGCAGTCGCCCTGCACCACCTTTTTATACATCGCCACAGCCATCTCGCTGGCGCGGTCGGTCATGCCGCCGATGATGCGGTCGTTTTCCACCAGTTCGCGCACCACATGGCCGGGCAGCACCCGTTCGGGGCAATGGGCAACCTGAATGTCAGCGTCATTGCCTGCACTCTGTGGAAAGCTCAGATCAGGGCGCGCCTCTGCCAGCCAATCGGCCATCTGTTCGGTGGCCCCAATCGGTGAGGTGCTTTCCAGAATGACCAGATCGCCCGTTTTCAGAACCGGGGCGATCATATTGGAGGCAGACTGGATATAGCTCAGGTCCGGCTCATGATTGGGACCCTTAAACGGGGTCGGCACCGCAATCACAAAGGCATCCGCCGGTTCGGCTGTCAGCGTGGCGCGCAGCTTGCCGTCATTGACGGCCTTGTGCACGATGCCGTCCAGCTCCGGTTCAACGATGTGGATTTTGCCCGCGTTGATCGTGTCCACCACATGTGGGGTCACATCAACGCCAATGACGTTGGTTCCGTGGGCGGCAAAAAGTGCGGCGGTCGGCAGGCCAATATAGCCCAGACCCACCATGGAAATCGTGTCAAACATTTCAAATATCCTTGTTGTCTTTGCGGTCTTGATTGCCGCTCCTTAAAAATCTCAGTTGGTCAGCAGCGCCTGGGCAATCCGCTCAGAGGCCCTGCCGTCACCGTAGGGGTTCATGGCGCGGGCCATGTTGTCATAAGCCGCCTTGTCGTTCAGCAGGCGCAGGGCCTCACCTTTGATGCGCTCAGGGTCGGTGCCCACCAACAGAACCGTGCCGGCATCTACTGCCTCTGGCCGCTCTGTGGTGTTGCGCATCACCAGTACCGGTTTGCCAAGGCTGGGGGCCTCTTCCTGTACGCCACCTGAATCGGTGATGATCAGATAGGCCCGGCTCATCAGCCAGACAAACGGTAGGTAATCCTGTGGATCAATCAGATGCACAGCCGCGTTTTCGCCCAGGATACGGTTCACGGGGGCCTGCACATTGGGGTTCAGGTGCACCGGATAGACAATCTGCGCATCCGATTGCTCAGAGATGTCGCGCAGGGCCATGCAGATGTTTTCAAAGCCCTGGCCAAAGTTTTCACGCCGATGCCCGGTTACCAGGATCAGGCGCTTGGCCGGATCGAGGAAGGGAAATTTTGCCGCCATTTCTGCGTTCAGCGCCGGTTCATTTTCAAAGCGTGCCACCACGTCCTGAAGCGCGTCAATCACCGTGTTGCCGGTGACAAAAATCTTATCATCATCCACGTTCTCAGCCAGCAGGCTGGCACGCGAGGTTTCCGTGGGGGCGAAATGCAGCTGCGCGATGCGCCCGACAATGGAGCGGTTCATCTCTTCGGGCCAAGGCGCATAGATGTCACCCGTGCGCAGACCTGCCTCAACATGGCCAACGGTGATCTGGGCATAAAACGCGGCGATAGAGGCGGCCATGGTGGTGGTGGTATCGCCATGCACCAACAGGCGGTCATAGCCGCCATCCTTGAGGATATCGCGCAGGGCCAGAATGATGCGGGACGTGATATCCGTCAGGTCCTGACCGGGTTGCATGATATTAAGGTCATATTCAGGTTTAATATCAAATAGTTCCAGAACCTGATCCAGCATTTCACGGTGCTGGGCGGTGACACAGACATGGGTTTCAAACCCCGGTGTCTGTTGCAGGCGTTTGACCACGGGGGCCATTTTAATTGCTTCGGGGCGGGTGCCAAAAACGATAAGAATTTTCAAATCAAAGGTCCTTTGAGAAAAGGCATAATGTTGCGCGGTTCTGGTGGCCTAGTACATGTTAAATTGCAACCTGAAAAGGCGGTCAGGCATCAGAGATCGGGTGTGGTTAAAAATGCGCCCGAAGTGCCGTATATTTGGCCATCCAACGCGTCCAGATCAACGCCGTTCAGCGCCTTTGCCCGCGTTCGTGCGCCGTGGGAAAACGCGGCCAGCCGGGCAGGCGTTGCCAGCATGTTTGTCAGGGCCGCCAATACCGCCGCCACGTCATCCGCAGGCACCACATGCCCCGCTGTGGCATCTGACCCCAGCAGGCTTGGTGGATTGCCACGGTCATAAGCGATCACCGGGCGCCCTGCGGCCATGGCCTCCAGCACGGTGCGGCCAAAACTTTCCGCCGCTTTGGACAGGCTTAACACTATATCGGCCTGCCCTAGGGCGGCGGCGGGGTCCTTGGCATATCCCGCATGGGTCATGTTCGAGGGCAGCGGGGACATGTTTTCCAGATCAGGGCTGGTGCTGCCCACCAGTACAAACTGGGCGGGCAACCCGCGCGCGGCCGCCTGTTGTGCAAGAGTGATCATATCCCCCAGCCCCTTGGCCCGCGTCTGGCTGCCAATCAGCGCCACGCGCACCGGGGTCTGCGGGGTAAAGGGCAGGTCAAACAACGTCGGATCAACCGCATTGGGCCGCACAGAGGTGCGCGCCGGGTCGGTGTCCAGCCAACGCGCCACGGCCTGCGAGTTGGCGACCAGATGATCGGCCTGCGCCAAAAGCTGGTCGCGCAATTCAAACGGCGTCAGCCCCAGATCAAAACACAGTGACAGGTTCTCACCCGGCAGTTCGCGCACATGCACCACGCCGACAATCCCCGCCGCGCGGGCACCCAGCAAGGGCGCGTCCAGCACGCAGGTGTTCTGGTGCAGGGCATCAATGTTGAAATCCGCAATCAGCCGGGTGATGTTCGCCACCGTCTCAGGATGCGGGCGCGTGGCACCATAACGCCAGCCAAAGGGGCGCAGGTGGATGTGATGACAGCGCGCCTCCAGGGCGGCGCGGTATTGCGGGTTCATCAGATGCGGCAACAACACCGACGGGGTGGCACCAGCGGCAATCGCCCGGTCCAGCATATCCAGCAGGCTGCGTTCGGCACCAAACAGGCTTTCGCGCGCCTGATGGCCGACAAACAACAGATGGCGCCCCGGCGCGGGGGCGGTCAAGGTGCCGGGCAGATCCGGCAGGCAAGGGGTGGTGTGCCCGGCGGCAATTGCATGCAGCACCGGGTTGGCTGTACCGACATCATGATGCAAGACATAGCCGCTGGTGGAAAACGCAGGCCCCGGATCGCGGCCCTCTGCCGCCCCTGCACTGAGATAATGTGCGGCACCTTCCACGTCTTGCGCGCGCAGATCGGGATAGGTCTGCATGTACCAGTGTTCATCAAAAAGCGGGCTGGCATTTAAGGTGTCGGCGTCTTGGGGCAGGGCGGCTGGATCGCTCAGCGCAAGAGCCTCCGGGATCGCAAAGGGCCGGGCTGTGGGAAACTGCGGCAGCGGTGTGGTGCCTGCCTGCGTCTGATGCCAGCGATGGGCGGCATGGATATAGCTGCGCCGCGCACCAAAATACTGTGTGCTGATATGGGTCGCACTGCTTTGGGTCAGCGACCCGTCCCAGACGCGGCCCAATGACAGGGGCACACCGGGGCGCACCTGATGAATACTGTCGGGGCCAAAGACCGCCAGAATACGGTCATAATATTCACTGTCCGCCCCGGCGCGGGCCCGGTCCCAATAGCCCAGCGTGTCGCGCAACGTGGCGCGGATCATCAACGAAGACACGTTGCGATGCACCAGCCCGGCATCCCCCCACCAGCGGGTAAAGCGCAGATCAGAGGTGGCGCGCGCCCAATGGCTGACACTGGCCATGCGCCGGGGTTTGCCCTGCAACGCGCGCACCTGCAACGCGATGCGGGCGGGATGCGCCCAATCATCGGCGTCCAACACGGTGACATAGGCACCACACGCCGCCGCCAGCCCGATGTTGCGCGCCGGATAGGCACCGGGTTCTGCGCTGCCGTCCAGCAGGCGAATGCGCGGGTCTTGGGTGGTCATGGCCTGTACCTGCGCAACGGTGTCATCTTGCGACCCATTGTCGATCACCAGAATTTCCAGCGTCCGCCAGCTTTGCCCGCTCAGGCTTTTTAACGCTGTGGTGATCGTGGCCCCGGCATTGCGCGCGGGCATCAGGACGCTGACCAGCGGGCCACTTCGCCCCGATGGCAGGGGGCTGTGCCATGTGTGGCCCGAAAGCTGGTCAAAGGCGGGGGCCGCGTCAGAAGAAAGGGCAATACTGCGCAGCCCGCGTGGCATAAAAAGCCGCATCAGGCAGCGGTGCCATGCCCGCCCATGGCCCTGTTGCGCGGCAATGATATTGGCCTGCGCAAGGATCAGGTCAGGCAGCGCGCCATATACTTTGCGCGCGCGGGTCAGCAAGGTGGCGGCCTGCGCCAACTGGCCGGTCATCACAGCGGTTTCAATCGCCAAAAGCGCGTGGTCAGGCAGGCCAAAGCCGCCAATCAAATCCGTATCCGTATCCAGTGGGGCCAAGTATTGCGCCGCCCCCGCCCAGTCGCCCCCGCGCGCAGCGGCCCGGGCACAGGCCAAGGACGCCCACGCCCGTTCACCCGGATCGGTGCCATGCAGCAGGGGGGCAAAATCTGACAGATCGTCCCTCAGCAGGCCAAAGCGCAGGTCCCTTTCGCGCGCGGCGGCCGCCAGAAAACAGGGCAATCGCCCCTCAGCGCGGCCAAAGCGCAGGTAGTGCTGGGCTGCGTCCATTCCAGCACGTGCGACGTCCGGGTAGGTGCTCAAATACCACTCAGCATCAAAATGGGCCGGGAACGGGCGTGGCATTCAAGGGCTCCACAAGACAGGGTCACGCAGGAACCAAACGCGCGCACCCTTTCTAAGCATTTGTTTTCAATACATTCTCAGGTCCTGCCAGCGCGGCAAAGAATGGCCGGTTTGTCCGGCAGTGGGGGCAAGAATGACACTTTACATCAGGGGGGATCAAGGCCATTTACAGGGCCACTCTTTTGGCGCTTACGCCAGTATCTTTTGAATGCAACCTGCGGGAGAAATGGGTGAGCGCTCCTGTTAACCGACCAACGACCGATGCCGGTCCGCTAACGATTTTCCGGGACCTACAGGGCAAGACCGAAGCCTTGTTCCTGGAGAACAAAACCCTACAGCAAGAGGTCAAGCGGTTGCAGGCGATGCATCCGGTGATCAGCATCCAGCCGACACCGGCGTCCTTGCCATGGCGCGTGCTGCTGCGGCTTTTGCCGGGCCTGCGACGGCGCCGCCAATTGGCAATCGTGCAGAGCAGCGGCTTTTTTGATCCTGAATGGTATCTGGCGCGCTATTCTGATGTGCGCAAATCGGGCCAGGACCCGGCGCTGCATTTCCTGACCACCGGCGCGCGTGAATGGCGTGATCCGGGGCCGCATTTCAACACGGCACATTACTTTCGCATGTATCCTGATATCGCCGAAGGGGGTTTGAACCCACTGCTGCATTATCTGCAGGCAGGCTGGCGCGAGGGCCGTGCCATCCGCCCCGGCATGCGTCACGGCGATATAAAAGGGGCCTTGTAATGTCTGACACCCTGACCGCATCCGCCACGCTGCGCTTTCCTGAACGGATCGCTTATGTGGTCAGCCACAGCTATCCCTATTCCTCTAACGGCTATGCGGTGCGCACCCATGAGGTCGCCAAGGCGCTGACCCAGCGGGGTCATGATGTGGTGGTGTTCAACCGCCCCGGGCGCCCTTGGGACATTGAAGGATTTCCCGCCGACGAAGTGGTGGCCAGCGAACAGAAGATTGACGGCGTGCGCTATATTTTCCTGCCCACCCGCACCACGCCGGATGACAAGCTGCGCCCCCGCCTGCGCAAGGCGGAGCGGGTGTTGATGGAGGCCTTTGAGATCTTCCGCCCCGGTATGGTGCTGGCGGTGTCCAACTGGGAAAACGCTGAGCCCGCCCAAAATGCCGCGCGCCGTTTTGGCTGTGCGTTCTATTACGAACAGCGCGGGTTTTGGGAAATGTCCCGCGCCGGGGCCGACACCCAGGACCGCGAGTTGGCCACACGCGATCGCCAGAACGAGGTGCGCATCGCCAAGGCCGCGCGCGCCGTGTTCACGCTGAATGCCGGGATGCGCAATGAACTGGTCTCCAGCGGTGTGCCGGCCGAAAAAATCCATCTGGTGCCCAATGGCGTTGGCCAACCCGGCAAGCTCAGCCGTGGTGTGACCCGCAGCACCATGGGCATCACGGCAAAGCATCTGTTGGGCTATATCGGGTCGCTCTCAGAATATGAGGGTGTTGAGGACATTCTGCATTTGCAGGCCCATTTGCGCGGTGAAGGCGTGGATGTGGACAGTATGATTGTCGGCTCCAGCGCGCCCAAGGGGCTGATCGCCTCGCGCCGGGTGGACCCGCAGGAACAAAAGCTGCGCGATCTGGCGCGCCAACTGGGCCTTGAGGCGCAGGTGCATTTTGTGCCGCAAGTGCCCTGGGACCAGACCGGTGCCTATTACAGCATGTGTGACGCCATTATCCTGCCGCGGCGCCGCCAGCGGATGACGGAACTTGTGGCCCCGCTGAAACCCTATGCGGCAGCGGCCTATAGCGTGCCGGTGTTTATGACCGACATGCCGCCGCTGGATGAGATCGCCCGCGACATTCACGCCAGCCTGTTCAAAGAAGGCGACATCCCCGCCTTGGCACAGATGGTGCGCGCGGCCCTGACAAACGGCCACCCGGCGCTGACCGAACCCCTGCGCCCCGGTGTGCTGTGGCCGCGCCGGGTGCGGCCGATGTCCGATCTGCTCAGCGCAGAGGGCCGCGCCGTGCATCGCGACATGCAAGATCACATGCCCACCGGCAGCAGCAGTGACGGCGGGTTCAGCAGCCATCAGACCCGGTTTGATCTGGCCGTGGTGCCACAGGTGGCGCTGTCCCATCCGGTGCATGTGGGCACGGTGGTCTGTGTGGGCCCCGGCAAAACGCTGGAGGGGGACAAGGTGATCCGCGCCTCGCGTCAAAGCCTGTTGGCCGCTTTGGGCGGCGAAGTGCCGGGCGTGTTCCTGATCGACTGGCCGGGCATTCAGGCCGATGCAGACAGTGAATGGGCCGGCTTGTGGTCAATCTCCAATATGCGGCTGAACCGTCAGATCATGGACGCCTGCCGCATCGCACTGGATAGGGGCTGGCAAATCCGCGTGCTGGGGCCGGTGCATCGCTCCATGGCACCGCTCTACCGCACGGTGGCAGAGGTGGTCGAAGAGGTGGATGGCAACGTGCCCCAAAACGGCACCGGGGCAGAAGCAAGCCCCAAGGTTGACCCTGAAACAGAGCCGAAAGCGGCTCCAGAAACTGCACCAGAAGCGCGGCCAAAGGCAAAGCCCCGCGCAAAGCCCAAGGCAAAAGCCAAATCAGGGCCAAAATCAGGGGAGGACGCAGCATGAAGGTGGTGGTCCTTGCCGAGCAGAATTTCAACCTGATCGACGGTTCAACCATCTGGATGCTGAACGTGTGCAAGTTGCTGGCCCTACAGCCGGATTTTGAGACCGTTCTGCTGCTGAGCCACAAGCTGGAAAACCGGGTGTTGGCGGATGAATTGCCTGACAACATCACCGTGGTGGACATGGCAGAGACGGGCCGTCTGACCGGGCGGGCGGATGAACAACTGACCACCGCCACGCTGGTGTCTGTGCTGGGCGACTGGGAGGCCGCAACGGGCCGGGCGGATCGCTATTTTGTGCGCGGCACCGGATACATCGAACAGATGATCGCGGCGGATGAATTGCGCAGCCGTCTGGTGGGATATGCCCCCAGTGCGATCCCCGATCTGGCCCAGTCCGAACCGGATTGGATCACCCAAGGGCGCGCCGCACGTGTGCCTTTTGTGGTGCAAAGCGAGACCGCACAGCGCGCCATGGAAGCGCTGTATGATTACCCGGCCCATGTGGTGCATGTGGTGCCCCCCATTGTGTTCCAGACCGATCTGCCTCCCAAAGACAGCACTCGTCCGGTGACCCTGTGTTATTCAGGCAAGGTCGATCTGCACTATGGGCTGGATTGGCTGATGCAGATCGGCACTGAGATGTCAGAATACCCGGCACTGGCCCTGTCGATCATTGCGGGCAAAGACACCTGGCGCCCGCGTTATCCAGATTTCTTCAAACTGATGGATGGCTTTCGCAACAGCATCAAGACCGGGCACCTTAATAATGTCTCATTGGTCACTGGCGTGCCGCATGCACAGGCCAAGGCGCGGATGGCGGATGCGGATTTTGCCTATTGCCTGCGCCATGCGCGCTATGATGATGTGATCGAAATCTCGACCAAGATTGTGGAATTCTGCACCCTGGGTGTGCCGCCGATCCTGAATGACAACGCCCAGAACCGGGCGCTGTTTGGCGATGATTACCCCTATCTGCTGGATATCGTATCCGAGGACATCGTGGCGCGCACGCTGCAAGTGATGCAGACCAAAGGCACTTCCGTTTATGCCCATGCCAAGGCCCGCATTGCGGATGTGGCAGCACAATTTTCTGCCGAGGCCCTGTCGGACCGGTTGGGCCGTGCCCTGCGCGGTCATGCCCGCGATCTGCCCGCCCTGACCACAGGGGCGCGCAATATCCTGATTGCCACCCATGAGCGCAAGTTCCTGCAACAGTTCCTGGATCGTCTGAAAGGCGACAGCAACATCGCGGTGCAATGGGAGCCATGGGCCAGCACCCAAAAACCCGTGGACCCGCCGCATGTGCCCGCAGACATTGATACGGTGTTCTGCGAATGGTGCTGTGAAAATGCCGTCTGGCACAGCCAGAACAAACGCGATGACGTCAAACTGATTGTGCGCCTGCACCGTTTTGAGGCGTTCCGTGATTTCCCGACCCGCGTGGTCTGGGACAATGTCGATGCGCTGATTGTGGTCTCCGATCACTTCCGTGACCTGATGGTTGAACGCCATGGGGTGGACCCGGACAAGATCCATGTGATGGCGCAATTCATCGACTGGCACGGGTTGCAACGCCCGAAACTGGACGAGGCGCGCTTCACCCTTGGCCTCGTGGGGATCAACCCGTTTGAGCATAAGCGTTTTGACCGCGCGATTGAGTTCTTTGCCGCCCTGCATGCGCGTGACCCGCGTTTCAAGCTGGCGGTGCGCAGCGTCATGCCCTGGCAGATCGACTGGGTCTGGAACAACCGCGAAGAAACCCGGGTTCAGTTTGGCGCGGTCTTTGACCGGATCGCTGCGGACCCCGCGCTGGCCGACGCGGTCCGGTTTGACCCCCCCGGACCGGACATGGAAGAATGGTATCGCGGCGTTGGCGTGATCCTGTCCAGTTCAGACAGTGAGGGCTGCCACACTTCGGTGATCGAAGGCATGGCCTCTGGCACCTATCCGGTTGTGCACAACTGGCCCGGTGCGCGGGGGCTGTTTGATCCGTATGTCCATGATGACATGATGAGCGCGATTGATGATGTGATCGCCTTTGCGGATGCCCCGGACTACCGTATGCTGCGGAGTGAACTGTCAGATCGCGTCAGAATTCATGACGTCGAAACATTTGCACAAACCTTTATGAAACTGTGAGATCAAAACAGATGGCTACCGAAAAAATCACCTTTGAAGATGTCGAACGCACCCGCCGTGCCTTTTCCAGAATTTTGGGGGAGTTTAGCAAGCAGAAGGGCCGGTATCACAACCCAGCACCGGAGCTGCCGGCGTCCAAATTGGAAGGGTGCGAAGTGTTGCCCAACCGTTTTGAGTTGCTTGAAAAGGTCTCAAAGGGGGGGGTGATGGCAGAGATCGGGGTGGATCGGGGCGACTTTTCGCTGCGTATTCTGAACACCTGTAATCCTGAAAAGCTGCATCTGTTCGACATTGATATCTCACGTTTGGTGAACCCCACCATCCTGAAGGGACTTGAGGACGGCTCGGGCCGGCTCAAGACCCACGTCGGCGACAGTTCCACCAATATCTCCAAGATGCCCGATGGCTATTTCGACATGGTGTATCTGGATGGGGATCACGAATACGAAGGCGTGATGAAAGACATCATGGCCGTGCTGCCCAAGATGAAGCCGGACGGCGTGATCCTGTTCAACGATTACGCGGTCTGGTCCGCCACCAGCATGTTCCATTGTGGCGTGGCGCGGGCGATCCATGAGTTGTGCCTTAACCACCCCTGGAAGTTCCGCTACATTGCACTTCAGACGATGATGTATAATGACGTTATGCTGGTGCGCGAAAATTAAGCGCATCAGAGCTATTTTAGAAATTTACGAGACCCAGAATTTCAGGAGGCCTGCGATGGCACGCAAGATATTTGGAACCGACGGTGTGCGGGGCCGCGCCAATGTGTACCCCATGACGGCGCTGGATGCGGTGCGTCTGGCCATGGCTGTGGGGCAGTATTTCAGCCGCGATGACAAACGTCACCGGGTGGTGATTGGCAAGGACACGCGCCGCTCTGGCTATATGTTGGAAAACGCGCTGACCGCCGGGTTCACCTCTGCGGGGATGGATGTCTTTGCTTTGGGGCCAATGCCAACCCCTGCGGTGGGCCTGCTGACCCATTCGATGCGCGCGGACCTTGGGGTGATGATTTCGGCCAGCCACAATCCCTATTACGACAATGGCATCAAGTTCTTTGGCCCGGATGGGTACAAGCTGTCGGATGCGGTTGAAGAAGAGATCGAAGCCCTGATGGGCGGCGAAGGCCAACTGGCTGACGGCGACCGGATTGGCCGGGTCACACGTCTGAATGACAGTTCGGGCCGCTATGTGGAATATGCCAAGACAACCCTGCCGGCGCGTATCCGCCTGCGTGGCCTGAAGGTGGTGATTGATTGCGCCAATGGGGCGGCCTACAAGGCAGCGCCTGAGGTGCTGTGGGAATTGGGCGCTGAGGTGATCCCGGTGGGGGTCTCTCCGAATGGTTACAACATCAATGATGGATGTGGCTCCACCAGCCCGCAGGCGGCCGCACAAAAGGTGCTGGAAACCGGGGCGGATGTGGGCATCTGTCTGGACGGCGATGCCGACCGGATCGCCATCATCGACGAAACCGGCACCATTGCGGATGGCGATCAGATCATGGCGCTGCTGGCCACCCGCTGGGCCAAAGCGGGCAAGCTGAACCATAACACGCTGGTGGCCACCGTGATGTCCAACCTTGGGCTTGAACGTTACCTGAGCGGGCAGGGCATCACGCTGAAACGCACACCCGTGGGCGACCGCTATGTGGTCGAGGAAATGCGCCGGGGCGGCTATAATATGGGTGGCGAACAATCGGGCCATATTGTGATGACAGATCACGCCACCACCGGCGACGGTCTGGTGGCGGGCCTGCAATTCCTGTCGATCCTCAAGGAAAGTGGTGAAAAGTCCAGCGTTCTGACGCGCAGCTTTGAACCCGTGCCACAGATCCTCGAAAATGTGCGCTACACCCTTGGCGAAACCCCCCTGGAACGGCCCGCCGTTCAGGATGCGATTGTCGAAGGAGAGATGCGCCTGGGCGACACAGGCCGGTTGCTGATCCGCACGTCAGGCACCGAACCGCTGATCCGGGTGATGGGCGAAAGCGAAGATTCCGCACTGCTCAAATCGGTGATTGATGATATCGCCGGGGCTGTACGCGCCGCATAAGCCGGGCGGGGAAAACCGCTTACAGTTGCAGAATATCGCGATAATAGCGCAGCAGAAAGATCAGCCCCAAAAGGCCGGTCACCACAGCGATAATATAAACATAAACCGAATCCACATAGACCGCATCATAGGTCGAGAAGAGCCCACGGCGGAACTCGCTGGTGACATGAGCCAGCGGGTTGAGCATGAGGTAGGGGCGGTAGAGCGCCGGCAGGTTTTCAGGAATGAACAACACCGCTGAAAGAATGAACAGGGGCCGGGTGATGATCCCCCAAATCCGTTGCCACAGATCAAACCGCGAGATCAGAAAACAGTTCAGGGTGCCAATCCCGAACCCCAGGGCGATGGCCATGCCCAGAGCATTGAAAATGGCGGGCCAGTTCAGAATGGGCGCAATGTCAAAGACCACGATGATCCCACCGATGACAATGAAAGTCACCAGCATCTGGGTCATCACATGCAGTATCATCCGCGCCAACAGCGCATCCATGCAGGTCACCGCCGGATAGGCCAACAGTGGTTTGGAATATTTGATTGCCCCCGCAATCTGTTGACTGATCACCATATACATTGTGAACGGCAGATAACCCGATGCATAAAAATAGGGAAAATTCGTGCCCAGACTGGGGGAACGCAACAGCAAAGAGAACACAAAGCTCATCAGCGCAATGGCGGCCACTGGCTCCAGAATAGCCCACAGATATCCCCCCGGAGAGCGGCCATAGGTTGTGGCCATCTCGCGCATGATCAGCGCCGAAACGGATCGGAAAAACCGAAAGCGGAGAGGTCTGGGCCGCTGTGCGGCAGGAAATTCCATGGGTTCAAAAGCCCTTACACTTTATTTCAACTGGCATAATCGGGCACCGTTGCGTAAGTGTAAAACACAAATTGACCCAAAGATCGGGCCCCGTGTGACATCTGAAGTTCCTGCAATAACTGCCGCCGCATCTGAGGCCCCCAAGGCCGCAAGGCCTGTTCCGGCCCCGACACCCGCACCGGTAGCTCCGGGGGCTGCGCCCAAACCGGTACCGCCCGCCGCGCGCCCCGCCCGGATGCAGAAGCGCCACTGGTTGGTGATGCTCAGCTTTTTGGTCTTTGTCCTGGCCCCCTTGGGCGGCGCGGCCTATTACCTTTATACTTATGCGGCAGACCAATATACTTCCAAGGTCGGTTTTTCAGTGCGCAAAGAAGAAGCCGGGTCTGCCGTGGAAACCCTTGTCGGGCTGACAGGCATCTCAGGGTCAAGCTCTACTGACACAGATATTCTGTACCAGTTCATCCAGAGCCAGAAGCTGGTCAAAGCCATCGATGCAAAGGTTGATCTGCACAGGATTTATGGCAAACCCGCAGCAGACATTGTCTTTCGTCTCGATGAAGAAGCCTCGATCGAGGGTCTGGTGGAGTATTGGCTGCGTATGGTGCGGATCTTTTATGACCCCGGCACCGGGTTGATCGAGATTGAGGTCCGGGCCTTTGATCCTGATGATGCGCAACTGATCGCTCAGGAAATCTTTGAACGCTCCTCAGAACGGATCAACCAGTTGTCCTCAATCGCGCGCGCCGACACCACCAACTACGCCAATGAGGAATTGGAACAGGCCAAGGGCCGTCTGAAAGAAGCGCGTCAGGCCCTCACGCTGTTTCGCAACAAAACTGAAATTGTCGATCCCAGTGCGGACACCCAAGGCCGCATGGGTCTGGTGAACTCTCTGCAAGCCAAACTGGCAGATGCGCTGATTGAGCTGGATCTGTTGTCCGAAGCCACCAGCGAAAACGACCCACGTGTGGCTCAGGCCACCCGCAAGATCGAAGTGATCGAAAACCGTATCGCAGCCGAACGTGGCAAACTGGGGGTGAGCGGCGAAGGCGGGCAAGAAAGCTTTGCTGATCTGGTGGGCCAGTTCGAAAGTTTACAGGTGGACCGTGAATTTGCTGAAAAATCCTACCTCTCCGCATTGGCAGCCTACGATTCTGCTATTGCTGAGGCGGGCCGCAAAAGCCGTTATCTGGCCGCCTACGTGGAACCAACGCTGGCAGAAGAGGCCGTGCACCCGCGGCGCGAGATTATCCTGGCGGTGCTGACTGTCCTGCTTTTGGGCAGCTGGGCGACAATTGTGCTGATTTATTACAGTCTCAAGGATCGCCGTTGAACCATGGTTCGCTTGGAGAATGTCACCAAAAGGTTTCCGATCCGTGGCGGCTACAACTACGTGGCCCGCAATCTGACCTTTGAATTTCCGGCAGGCAAATCGGTGGGGCTTTTGGGCCGCAACGGGGCGGGCAAATCGACCATGTTGAACATGATCGCGGGGTTGATCCAGCCGACCTCTGGCGAGATCACGATCAAGGGGAGCATTTCATGGCCCGTGGGTTTTGCCGGCAGTTTCCACCGTGAGTTGACAGGTGCCCAGAACACTCGATTTTTGGCACGTATATATGGTGTAGATACCAGCCAGCTTATCGACTTTGTTCAGGATTTTTCTGAATTGGGAAAACAATTTTTTGAACCTCTGCGGACTTATTCTTCTGGTATGCGTTCAAGGTTGGCTTTTGGCGTTTCTATGGGGATCCATTTTGATACCTATCTAATCGATGAAATCACTGCTGTTGGTGATGCGGCATTTCGTACCAAGGCTGAACGCGTATTTACTGATCGGATGGAACAAAGTGGGGCAATTTTTGTGAGCCATGGTATATCTGAGGTGATCCGGATCTGCGATGCAGTTGCAGTTCTTGAATACGGTGGATTGCGTTATTTCCGTGATGTTGAAGCTGGTATTGAGCAGCACAAGCGGAATATGAAACGACGCTCAGATATCTGATGAACATGGTTTCCGGAGTTTGAATGCTTTTGCGCACCTAAAGCACTTCTCGAAATACCTGGGGCATCACTCATCGTAAGCATCCGGCGTGGACCGCGGTTATGCGACCTTGACGTTTTCCGCTGCGGTTTTCCAGTTCCAGGGTAGCATCTCGTGCACGCGCGAGACGGGCATGTCGGGCAGT
>Ga0316209_1002200_pt1 | contig 16494 bp, 17 predicted proteins | sample 6monopyrite_MG_FD_204945 | JGI IMG/M metagenome (GOLD analysis project Ga0316209, IMG submission 204945) | Microbial mat bacterial communities from mineral coupon in-situ incubated in ocean water Damariscotta River, Maine, United States -... | ecosystem: Environmental > Aquatic > Marine >...
AAAGCGAATTGTTCACGCGAAAACGGCTGGATTCCTGCCAACGGTTTGGTTTACACCACGCCTAAGCATTGTACCTGCTGGCCAATGCTGCGTGGTTTCGTCGCGATGGCACCTGCTCTCGATAAAAAATCGCCTGCCAATTTACCTGTTGATCAAATCAAGTTTATTTTGGAAAAGGGACCGGCTCAAATTGATTCGAATGCGAAAAATCCTCAACCATCCGATTGGCCTCTTTATCGCCATGACCGTTGGCGAAGCAGTAGCGCCATCACCGCTGGTCCCGAACAACTGAAAAAACGTTGGAGCATTACGCTGGAGCAACTCGATAATCCCAGCAATCAAACATCCGGTCCAATTCTGGATGATTGGAAAGAAGATCCGATCATCAAGGGGCCACTCAGTGCGCCGACCATTGCCAATGGTGTTGCTTATGTGACTCGACCCAACGCACACGAACTGATCGCGTTGGATGCCAATTCGGGTGAGGTCCGCTGGCGATTTACAGCCAACGGTCGGCTCGATACGCCGCCCGCGATCCATCGTGGATTGTGCCTGTTCGGTTCTGCAACCGGTTGGGTGTATGCGTTACGAGCCGATACTGGCGAAATGGTCTGGCGATTGCGAGCCGCTCCAACGAACCAACGCATTGTCGCTTACGGTCAGGTAGAATCTCCCTGGCCGGTTCCGGGTGCGGTTTTAGTGATGGATGATATCGCTTACTTTGCAGCCGGAAGGCAACCGCTGGCTGATGGCGGGATTCTTGTCTTTGCGGTCAACCCATTAACAGGCAACCGTCATTGGGTGAAGCGAATTACAACGCTGCCACAAAAACATTTCTATGAAAATTCAGGACTCGAATTCGATCCGTTCGATTTGCTTCACGCCGAAGATGGCGGGATCGCGATGTCTCGTTGGATTATTTCGCGTGATGGGAAAAAAGTTGATGTCGATAAATGGAATGCGTTTGCAAAACTGAATACCGGAGCAGGCGAAGTCTGGATCCCCCGAGGCTCGTGGACTTACGGAGCCAGGCATCAACATCGCTTCCCTGGAGAAGCACCCCGCCGACCGTTGATCGCGTTTCGTGACGACAACATCTACAGTTCGCTTAACGGCAGCACCGATGTTTTTCGACGTGATTTCGATCTCGACAAAGGAGAAAAATTCGACAGCAAATGGATTACCGGCTGGCAAGCTGCCGGAGAAGCGAGAAAAAACGGGACGCCTTACCGAACGTACCGCATTGCAGAAGGAGCCAAATGGTCGAAAGATCCCTTTGCAGATCCCGGCAAAAAAAAGAAAGAGTTAAAGCGAGGGGTACAGCGCCATAACAAAATTTATGCAATGGCGCTCGCGAAAGACAAACTGTACGTCGTGCATCAGGATGGTCGCATGAAAGTTCTTTCCACTACCGATGGATACATCATCAGCGAAACCCAAGTCCCCCCACCATCTTGGGATGGCCTCGCGATTGCAGAAGGCCACGTGTACTTGACGACGCAAGATGGCAAAGTCGTTTCGCTGGGCAAATAGTCTTTTATTACAAAAGATGTAACTATTCAGTAATGGTGGGTTAGTATCATTACCAATGAAATGCTGCGCAAAACTGGCAGGATATTACTACCAAGAAAAAGAAAGAGGTGAACCACGCAGACACAGAGAACACCGAGGCAAAACAAAATGAAGGCTCTCATTTTAGAAAAAAGAGTTTCACGCAAAGACACGGCGACGCAAAGAAAAGAAGAAAAATCTTTAGGCAGATTAAATAAGAAGTATGAACTCCAATTTATTGCAGACGATGCGGGGAATTCTTTGCATCGCCGCGTCTTTGCGAGAGTTTTTTTCTCCGTGAACCCTGGGTCTCTGTGGTTATTTTTATTTTTTTGTTTGGTTCCGGTTTATCCGGGTTAGGATCGCTCGAACAATTACTGTCGCGTTTTATGAACTCAACAGTAAGCAGAATCAGCCGCATGGCCTTAGCCACGGTTCTTACGTGTTCTTTGTGCTGGATCATCTCTCGTTTACCGATGAGCGGCGGCTAACGCCTTGCCGCTAATAAAATTGAGAAAATGAGATCGTACAGTTATTTTCGAATGATCCTTATATCTGTGGATTATTTGATCGACGAACAAATCGGGATTTCACACTTTGCCCATTGCCCTAAATTTTCTTCGATCTCCACACAAAGCGATTCCAGGTGATGTTTTACACCATCGAGCATCTGTTTCTGCAAACGATTCGCCATCCAGAAAGCGATTTCTTCAGCCGTGGTGTTGATGACCGGGAGCAGAATGCAGTCTTCAGCAGGAAAAATCCAGCGTCTGTTTTCAAAACGAACTTCGACTTCGTTTGCCGTGGGCGTGACTTGAATCGCTTGATGCAATGTGGGAAGTAACATACGGTGATCCAACTCGTTAACAATTATTTGCGTTGCGTCTCGTAGCGCAATAAAATCGTAAACGTAACGATTCTCATCCAACGGCCCGGCTACTTCCACCGCAACCCGCCAGTTATGACCATGCAACCGCTCGCAGATATTCCCATTAAAAGTAATAAAATGAGCCGCACTGAAGACAAGATGATCCTTCGTAACACGAACGCGGTAAGATGCTTTGTTGGTCATGATGCGATTATTCTATTTGTTGAAATGGAAGTAGTCTTCCAGCAGCTTTTGAGTTGGAGAATGCTGAGGATCATATTCAAATACACTTTTCAACCATGCCAGACCCTGATACTCTGAAACATACTCCAGCTCCAGCTTTCCTATTTCATAACGTGCTTCAACATCGGCTGGATTTTTCTTTATTCGGGTGATGAGTGGCTCGCATTTTGCTAACGCATTTTGTGTTTTCAAAAACAAGTCTGATTCTTTTTGGGCATCTTCTTCTCTGCCGACTTTTTTTAATGCTAAAGAGTATTTATATCTTGTTCGAAAATCAAATCGATTTGCCTGTAATGCTTTTTCATACCACTTAACAGCCTGCTCATCATTCCCCGATGCTGCTTCCCCAGAGGGTGAACTGGACTGACTACATCCGTTCAATAAGTCTACAAAAGCCAGAAGGAAAAAAACGGTATATTTTCATTAGGAAACCAAATTCATAAATCAAAAATACTTGTGAAGTAAGATGAAGGATTAAGAATCTCTATTGATTGGGGATAATTTTCTTCTCCAGTTCAATCGCAATCAGCTTCTGTTCATTTCTCAGAATCAGTTTCCCTTGTGCAATAATTGGAATAGTCCGGCAAGGCCATTCAAGTAGAGGCGATTCGATTCGGTAAACAAATTGGGGTTCTTGAGTATCTGCTTTCCAGATCGCTAAGTTTCCCTTTTCGCCCAGCAGAATCAATTCATGGTGAAATAACAAAACAGTTGGACGTGAAAGAAGCAATAGTTTTTTCCAGAGGGTTTTGCCATCTTTCAGTGAGAGGCAAACCAGTTCCGTTTTGCCTTGCTTATTTTCCCGGGCAATGAATAAGGAGTGATCCAGAATGACGAGATTGGATTGATAGCGAGAATGTTTGCCTTCGCTTCTCCAAACTTCCTTTGGACTACCTTTGGGCTGCACCTGTAAACAGACTAAATCAACTTCTTTCCCTGCTGCAAGCATGATTCGATTCCCTGCAACAACCGCATCGGCTGCGTTGAGAAAATCAGGCTGTTCGCTCGCCACGAAATGATATTTCCAGTTTGGCTCACCGGTTTTCGGATCAAGGCTCCAGAAATAATTTTCTGTTTCCAGCAGTAGTTGCACTTGATCGTAAAACATGGCAATTCGAGGCGATGAAAAACTACGTTTGTCATCCAGTTGATGCCAAAGAGTTGCCCCCGTGTTACCGTTGATTGCGATAATCGAACTTTCGTTTATTGTTCCGCCAAGATGAACAATCACTGCTTCTTCATGCAGAAGTAAATCCCCAGCAGGGGGGGATCCATTCGATTTCGGTTCGTAATCAAGTTTCAGATCGCGTAACTGTTCGATCTCTCCATTCTCTTGCGACAAGCAATAAAGTTTTGCTTCTGTCCCCAATGCGTAAATATAATTTGCATCAATAACTGGAGTAGAATAAGGGCCGCTGCTGAAAGAAGTGGAGCACTTAAACTGTGTGGGAGAACCAAACTGCCAGATTAATTTTCCGTTTTGCAAGTCACGGCAATCAATCAATTCTTCATCAGCTTGACGATGAAAAAGATAGATTCGATCATCCCATACAACAGGCGAACTGTATCCGATTCCGATTTTCTGGGACCAGATTGGCTCAAATGATATTTTGCTCCATTCGATGGGAGAGCGTTTGGATAAATTAGTTTTCTTTTTGTGACTTCTTAATGAGGCAATGTCTGGAGAGGCTGATTCCGTTTCTGAAGATGAACTATTTTGCGATGGTGAAGCTCTGTCACACCCCGATAGGATCATCAAAAGAACAATAAAGCAGGTACGCCATCTCCCAGATGCGATTTTCTTTGAATCGCAATTAACTATTCGAAAGTGATAAAAAAGACTGAACATTAAGGAAAACTCACGGTCAAAATCAAAAAAAGCGAACCTGCAGGGCATTTCAGGCTCAAAAGAGGCTGTAGAATACTCGCAAAGGGCTTGACGACTCAATCCCTGAACGTAGAATGAACAAAGATGATGTTACGGTCGGCTTATGTCGATCTAACTGGTGCAGAGTATGGAACTTGCGAATTGATGGCGGTTCTGTATAGGTGCAATTTTAACCGGGGGCGACTGGATTCGACTGGTTCTCCGTAGGTTGAGGTGGCGTGTCGTGGTTGATCAGTAGGCCACGTAAAAAACTGATCACAAATTTTACTTGCCGAAAAGCAGTATGCAATGGTAGCGTAATTTAGCTACTCGGGTTAAGGAATCCCCGTCTGAGGAGTCCGAAAACCCGTCAAAAAATCGGACTGGTATCAAGTCAATGGTAACTACGCCTGATACGAGACACTGTCGTTTCCTGGCTTTCGAGGGCTTTGTTTATTGTGCCTGAGAAAGTGAGACACAATCAATAATCTACACACGTAGAGGCCGAGACTGAGGGTTCACAGGACGGGGGTTCGATTCCCCCCGCCTCCACATTGATGGCCACTTGCAATTCGTTGCAAGTGGCTATTTTTATTGGTCTTGAGACAATTTTACTGTCCCATTCCGACCTCGAAAATGGCCTCTGGATCGGATAAAAAGCATATTTTGGGTCGGATTGACGGGCCTTTTGGATCGGATAAGCGTACAATTCTCGCATTATCCGATCCCCGAATCCACTTGGAGACAGGACAGTGGGCCAGCGAAAACGAAAGATCAGAAGTCCAGACAAACGAGGTCGCATTCCGGCTGATGTTGGGTGGAAACAGAATGACAAGGGCAAGTGGATTCAGCACACGTTCTACCTCGGTGCGGACGAGAACGAAGCCAAACGCCGCCTGATGCGACTGGACGAGTTTTGGGACCGAATCGACTATCTGCACAATGTCCTCCAGTACCCGGACGAACTCTCGAAGCCCGAGAAGCCGACATGGACCAAGTTCACGCTCGGGATCGCTCTCCAGCTTGCCGCAGGAGAGTTGCAAATCCCTGTCGAGCGTGGCACTTCCGATCCAGATGGCTACGCCACGAAACTCCACGCTCTATCTCGGCAGTATCCCTCGATCAACTTCGTTCCTTCGGACGAGGATGCTTACACGAGGGGCGCTGATTCCGCCCGTGGCCGAGCAAATGAGAGGATGGAGACTGCTCGATGGATTGCCCAGTCACAGGGCGAACTCCCACCACGAGAAATCGCAACACTTGATCCGCACAACTTGTTCGACGCTCTCGATGTCTACGCCGAACACATCAAGCAGAAGTATCACCTTGCTGAAGGAGATACGGTCACGCCCTACGGTGCCGGTAAACTCGCCATCGTTGAACGATTTAAGGAGCGGCACGACAACATTTCCTTGTCGGCACTCACTTACGAGGGTTGTCAGTCGTTGATTCGACTTTGGCAGAACCGCCCGAAAGTCAAAGGGCGGGACAAACCAATCACAAGAAAGACGGCCTCGAACCACATCGCCGAGTGGATGTGCTTCTTCCGATGGCTGAACAAGACCGACAAGTTCGAGTGGCGTAAGCCATTGGATTACGACGAACTGGAAACACGAGTTCCAGAGACGGCAGATGACCGCCGTAAGAAGGTTCGTCCCAATCAGGTCGATACCTATGGAATCGACGACCTCAAGCTCCTCAATGAGTACGCCACGCCTCTGGAGCGAGTGCTGTTGCTCTTGGGGCTGAACTGCGGATTTGGAGGGGCCGAACAGGGAACGATCCACCTACAAGAAGTCGCACTCTGCCAGCCCCATCCCTTTGCTGATGTTCTTCGCTACCAGACCTCAGAAGACGATTCATTCATCAAGCGTGTCCGCCTGAAAACCGGCGTGTACGGTGAACATCTCCTTTGGCCGCAAACGGTCGAGGCCATCCGGTGGGCGATCAACCGGCGACAGAAACAGGGAGGTGCGACTCCCGACGCTTTGCTGCTGCTGACCGATGAGGGGAATCCGTTCTTTCGTCGAACTGAGGGGAACAATCCGGGGCGAACTTTCCAGAACAAATGGAATGGGCTGACTCTGAGGATTCAGTCGGACTACCCTGAGTTTCCGTGGCTCTCATTCGGCAAGCTGAGAAAGACGGCTGGGAATCTTGTTCGCCGTGAGGCTGATGGAGAGGTTGCAGGCATCTTTCTCTGCCACGGCAAACCTGTCTCTTCCGATGAAATCCTCGATGTCTACACGAATCGACCATTCGGGCGAGTCTTCGACGCTCTGCGTGTGCTTGGAGAACAGTTGCAGCCCGTTTTCGATTCTGCCCCGAAGGATTTGTGGAAGCAGCCGAAGCAGCAGTACACGGGACTGAAGAAGGTCAAGCGGATCAAGAAGTTGAAAGAGGAGGGCAAGAGCATCCGTGAGATTGCCGAGATGGTCGGCCTCTCAAAGACCACCGTGGGCAGGCATCTCACTTCGATGAAAGAGGACGAGACAGAATGAAAGCTAGGCACCTGCTACTCCTCACAGTTTCAACCTCGAACTGGGAGACAGCAGATGTCCAAACGCACAACAATTCCCGAAATCCTCAGCCGCTTCTGGGTGGTGGCTTTCCTCCTCTCCCTTCCTTTTGGTCTACCCGCCGTTCTCACTGGAGCCATCAGCCTCAGCTTCTTGGCGTTCATCGCCCTCGTCGTGACGCTCCTCTTCAACGGACTCCAGTGGCTCGGCCACAAAGCCCTGTTCGGACACACCGAAGAGTACAAGCAGTTTCGAGCGAGCGGCGGCGATCCGTGGTTCCATGTCTCGTGCCCACCGCCATTCAACTGTGACTCCGAGCAGATTCGCTTAACTGGAAGCGATGAGCCAGAAGTCCGCTGGTTTTGCAAACAATGTGGCGCTGAGGCATTCGATCTCGACGCTCCATGCCGAGTTTGCGGGTTCGAGTACGAGTGCCCTGCCTGCGGTTCTCCGGTGGATGGTGAGTTCGCCGCCTGCACTCGTTGCGGAAACCGGCCACGGCGTCAATGAGACGTTTCCACCGTCACCCATTTCCCATCGTTGCCGTTGCCGCTGACATCGAACACGTCGAGGGCTTCCACATTCTCGCCGTCATAGATCAGGACCGTTGTGTCGTCGGGCTTGAATACATCCTCGGGTGAGAATGACGCCGAGTACCTCGTCCCTCGGCTGATGCGGACGCATCGAATGTAGCCGTGGTACTCGTCGGAAAGGTTAGTCTCACCCACACGCCCCACGACGAAGTTCGTGCCTCCCTCGACCTTCGTTGCTGGGCCGGTCCAAACATGCTGGCCGTTCAGGAACAGCTTGGTCTCCCCGTCATCGAATACAGCGGCAACGTGACTCCAGCTTCTCACGGTCACGGGAGTCTCCGAGACTTCGAGACCCGGCAGGTATTCGTAGGCGAGATTCTCCCCGCAAATGCCAATTCCGATTCCAAACTCACCCGACACATCACTACCGATGATGAACTGGCAGCCGTCCTTGTACTCGTTCGGTCGAACCCAAGCTTCAAGTGTGCAAGGAGCAAACCGTTCCACAGGAGTATGAATCGCTGCGCCGCCGATGAACCGCAGGACAGTGGGTTCCGACTTCGAGTTCGGTGAAGAAGAGACATTCGCAACCGATCCAAACCAGTGGTCCCAATTCTGGAATGCGATCAAACCGGCGATTCCCACAATGAACAAGCCGACGAGGACGGTCCAGAACATTGAGTGACGACGGCGAGAAGTGCGGAGGGCATGAGCAAGTTGTTGAGCGGTCTCGAACCGTTCTTCTGGTGCCTTCGCCAAGCATTTAATAACGACGGCTTCCAGCGCAGGTGGGATTTTAGAGTTGATGCCTCTCGGCGGGAGAGGAACATGGTTTCTGATCTGATCGGACAACTTGGCCGGTGATGGATCATCGAATGGCAATTTGCCCGTGAGAAGCTCATACAGCACGACTCCCAACGACCAGATGTCCGTGCGGCGATCACTGTTGGTTGGTTCGTCACCAAGTTGCTCTGGTGCCATGTACGGCAAAGTACCTACCGTCTGAGATTGAGTGTCGTCCAACGCCGTTGCGATTCCAAAGTCCGTCAACAACGGTCGGCCCTGTAGGTCGATCAGGACGTTGGCCGGTTTGATGTCTCGATGGACGAAGCCCTGTTCATGGGCAGCGTGGAGGCTTTCTGCAATTTCGGCGATGAGGCGAGCGGCTTCTTGAGGTGAGAATGGTCCCGCTTCGCAGAGTGTGGTGCCGGATACAAAGTCGCTGACGATGAATGGCTCGCTGTCGTGTTGCCCCACATCGTAGACGGTGACGATGCCGGGATGTCGCAGCCGAGCGACCTTGCGAGCCTCTTCCAGCAGATCACTGGTATTCAGTCTGCGGTCATTGGGCAGTTTGATGGCGACCGGACGTTGAAGCTCAGGATCGAAGCCTCGGTAGACTTTCCCGTGACCGCCTTCGCCGATGAGTTCGTCGATTCTGTAGCGACCGGCCAGTGTTGTTCCGACTTTGGAGTCGGGTGCGTTGGCAGCATTTTGCGGACGAGTCATCCAGCCCATACGAAGAAGGGCGACGATCCGCTTTTGTAAGGGTTCGGCCAATTCGGGACAATCGGCGCAGAGACTCTCAACGTCGAGGTCTTCACCTCGCTCTTGGGCTTCTTCCCAGCGGAGAAGCAGATCACTGATCTTCTCCTCGCTACTCATTGAAAGTCCTCTCCATCCAAAGATTCGCTCAATCGAATCCGGGCCGACTGCCAGCGACGTTTCACTGTCGCCAGTGAGATGCCCAAGACTTCTGCCGCTTCAGGTTGGGTCATCTCCTCGTACCACAGCAGATTGACGACCTCACGTTCAGTATCGGACAATGCCTCGACTTGTTCGTGAAACTTCGCCCACGCCTCAATTGATTCGGGTTCGGCATCAGTTGGTTCGATGTCGGCAGCGATGCCACCATCCGTGAGATGGTTCGCCCCGACCCCTTCTGCTCCGAAGTGTTTGCGAGCGAGATCGATCAGTTCCCGTCTGAGATGAGTGGTCGCCAGTCCGTAGAACTGGCGAGGCGATTCGGGACGGACTTCGTTCAGCGACCGATGCAGGCGGATTAGGGAGTTCTGCAACAGATCGTCTGTCTCCGTCCATCTTCTGATTCGGTGATTCGTTCGCATCATTCGGCTCGCCAGAGATCGCAGTCGCTCACAGGAATGGAGCAGAATCGCTTCCCACGCCGAGTCGTCCCCCTTCGTGGCAAGGTCAATCAGGTTTTGGAGTTGGGTCGTGTGGCCAGCCATGCCGCCATTCTACTGGACCGGGCAAGCCAATCAAACGCAGCCGCCACATGTCTGAGCGAGAGTCGCTTCAACACCGGCTCAAAAAATAATTTGAGCCGGTTTTCCGGTTGGTCTCGCTCAGGCTTTTGGAAGCCGGTTCATCATGTTTTGACCCGGCAATCAAGTTCATCTGAAAAGGAGAAATCTCATGGCCTACGGCAGCGGAGCAACTCAGTGTCCCAAGTGCGGAGCAGTCGGCACCTACACAGTCACGATGCAGAACGGCGGGCAGGTCATCTGCTGCAACTCCTGCCGCAAGAACTTTACCGCCGAGGTTCACCAAGGGCAGTTCACGGGACGCAATCGCTGAACTTGCCGCTCTGAACAAGGTGTTGAGCCGACCGCCGTTCGACTTCGCTATGGCGGTCGGCCTCAAGAATGCAATTTGTCATCAAGACAGAACTTCGGCACGATTCCGTCTCACATACACATGAGAGAACCAACATGGCCAACAACTGGTACTACGCCCAAAACGGCGAGAAGCAGGGACCGATTTCGTCATCCGAGTTGAAGCGGCTTGCCTCGGAGGGCCGGTTGTCCCCGGACGATCTGGTCTGGCGGGAGGACATGGCGGAATGGCGGGCAGCCGGTTCGATCAAAGGGATGTTTCCACAAACAATGACTGCGAAACAGCCTCCGAATCTCCCATCGCTACCCAAAGGTTCACCAGCAACCGTACCGAAATCCAGTCGCAATAAGCCGCTGTTAGTCATCGGGGTGGCAGCGGGCGGTCTCTTCATGGTGATGACCTTATGTTGCGGGGTACTGGGGTTAATCGGCGGCGGTGACGGTTCAGGCAGCGGGACGACACGACGCAGTCGAGACGTTGCGGAGGCACCTCCCGAGAATGTCATCACGATCACCTCAAGCCAGCTCTTCGCCGAATATGAGGCGAACGACATCGCAGCCGATAAGAAGTACAAGGGCAAGATTCTCGAAGTCTCGGGCACTGTGGAAAACATCAGCCGAGACATTCTTGACAACATCTATGTCACATTGGAGACCGGCCAATTTGAGATCTTCAGCATTCAATGCTTTTTTGCCGACCGCTTCGAGGATCAGGCGGCTGAGCTTCGTCCGGGCCAATACCTGACGATCCGAGGGCGCTGCGACGGCAAATTTGGCAACGTGATACTGAAAGACAGCATCATCAAGTAAATTTCAACCACGACTTCAACTCTATTCTTCAGGGAGACATACCGAATGGCAAACCACGATCAAGAGTGGCACTACGCAAAGGGTGACCAAAAACATGGCCCGATTCCGTCATCGGAACTCAAGCAGTTGGCGACAAGCGGCAAGCTCGATCCAAGCGATCTCATTTGGAAGTCGGAATGGACTGAATGGAAACGAGCCGACAGCCTCAAGGGGCTGTTCCCACCGGGACGATCAGCCAACGCCCCACCTGTTCTCCCGGACCGCAGCCCGCCAGAAGCGATTCGAGTGGCCACCGACACTGCCGATCAAGTCTCGCAAAATTTGTGGTTTCTTGACCTGAAGTTCGAGCGATTTGCGACCCCCAAGCTGATTGGATTCGTCTTCGCTGCCACTTTGATCTGTCTCGTCCTGTTGGCAGGGGGACTGGCCATCTACGTCCTGCTCAACTACCCGGCATTGCAAGCGGTCTTCATTTTGGCGGTCGATGTCATCTTGCTGGCTCTCCTTGCTATCAGCTTCCGAGTGTTTCTCGAAATCTGCCTGATTGGCTTTAGAATTGCCGAACACCTCTCGTACCTTCGATACTTGGAAAAGGACGAAAGGTTGAACTCGTAGCAGTTGCGTGCGTGATTGACTGGCAATCACGGTTGACGATGAGGTGCGATTGTTCACCAACACTGGAGAATCTCGATGTCAAACAACTGGCACTATGCAAAGGGAGGCGAGAAGCGTGTCCCGATCACAGCGGCGCAACTAAAAGAGTTGGCTACATCGGGTCAACTTGCCCAAGACGACCTTGTTTGGAGAGAGGACATGAAGGAATGGCGGAAGGCATCGACCGTGAAGGGACTGTTTCCCGAACAAACTGCGATGTCCCCACCACCGCCCAAAGCGGACAAACACGACGCCGCTCAAGAAAGTGTGCCTCTCTGGGAACGCCCAATGATCTTGGTTCTGTTGGTGACGTGCTGCTTTCCGGTCGGCCTGTTCCTTATGTGGAGAAGCTCTCGAATCGCCACCAAGTACAAGGTTGCGGCGACTGCAACTCTGGTCGGGCTGATGATGATTGGGTTCATTTTTCCTGACCCACCGCAAGCACAGCGTGCGGAATCAGATGATCCAGATGGTTTTGCCAACATTCAGTCGGGCAAGAAGCGAGATGGCTCGGAGAGGAACAACACGCCTCCGGCAACTGCTCAGACAAAGCCTGTCGAGATTGGCACATTGGAAGAAATGGGCGAGAAGGCATTTCACAACTTGCCGTTTGCCGATGTGGAAGACAGCCCGGATGCCGGGCCGATTGCTCTCACCGAAGAATTTGCTATGTCAGGAACGTTTCGATTTCGGGACATTCTTCACGACACAATCAAGGCCACTTTGACGGCAGAGGAAATCCGAGTTCTGAACTACAAAGAAAAAGACAAGGTTCGAGAGTTCACCAAGACCTTTGACATCACTGAAGGTACAGGCAACCCTAAAGTCATGGTCGAGCATCATCGTAACGACCATGTGCCCCTTCACTATCCTATCATTCGAGTCGGTGCTACCCCCGGAGAAGAATGGGAATGCGTCAATCTGGACATTTCGGGGAACAGCATGATTGACCGCTTTCGATACCTTCGTTGCGTCGATCATAATGGAACTCGCTGTGCCGAGATCGAGCGAAGCTTCATGACACCTGATGGAAAGCAGAGCACGAAAACCGTTGAGTGGTATGCTCAGGGGATCGGACTGATAATGAAGGTGGACTTCCTTCCTTCACATCATCTGGGTCTGGGATGGCAGCTTTTGTCCACCGATCACCGAATTATCAACAAGTAAACAGAACGAGACACTCGGGCTTATTGAGGTACAAGAGGTGGGAGACAAATGGTTCTTGGCGAGCGGCGGCAAGGGGTATGGCCCTTTCGCTCCCGGCCAACTTCGACAGATGGTCGATGCAGGCGTCATCGATCAAGAGGACAGTGTTTGGCGTGATGGCGACTCGGAGTCCATCCCAGCACACAGTATCGGAGTGAACGCACCGCCTCTGCCAACGACAGCAGGTTCGAATCCATCACCTCCGCCTTTGCCTTCCGCCAGCACGCCGAAGAAATCCCGTTGGTCGAACCGGATGGGAGTAGTTGCACTCACGGCGTTGATGCTACTGGTCGTTGGATTTGGAATCGTGGCTCAGTTCCGAGAAGAAGCCACTGCTTCGGCACGGGTCTCCGGTGCCATTCAAGACCTCCGAGACATGATTACCGGGGAAGACCTCGTAAAGCACAATCGAGAAGCGTTGGATCGTCAAGAGGCTTCACTCAGGAGAGAATTGCAAGCATCCGACGATAAGATCGATGCCGCATCAAACACTACTGCCGATCCGCAGAATCCAGACTCGCTCGAAGAGAGTGTAAAAAGTACCAGCAAATTGGAAACAGTTGAGTCCCCGGAGACTCCCACAAATGTTGCCAGATCGGTAATACCAAACACGATATACTCGTTGACGTTCGATGGTGACCGTGTGCCACAAAGTCAACTTGCAGCCAAAGGGATCATTCTTGTAGACGGTATCGATGGAAGGGCAGCAGCGTTCAAGAATAGGCGATGGCTTCAGGTGCCTTGTAAGCTTCCAGCGGGAAAGACTCCACGCACACTATCGGCATGGATTAAGAACGACGGCGAATCTGAAGCAAGAAACTCACATGCCATCTCATGTGGCAAAGATGACTTCGGCAAGAAAGCGTGGGGCATCTGCCACGTTAAGGGCAGGTGGTGCATGTATGGATGGGGTGGCCGACACTCCACCGACGCCGTTGTCGATTCTGAGTGGCATCACCATTGTCTGACCTTCGATGGCAATACCGTACTGTACTGGTTTGATGGGAAAGTTGTTGGAAATGTCTCTCGCACGCTGGATACAACTAATGGTCCAATAACATTGGGTACTTACACGACTGGCAGCACCTATTTCGCATTTTCCGGTCTGATTGATGAACTGGCTGTATATGACGTTGCTCTTACCGAAGAGCAAGTGGCGAGAATTGCCAACAGGAGGAAACGTTGAAATGGCACAATGGTTCATTCGTCGTGAAAACAGGTTGGTCGGTCCCCTTTCGGCCCAGCAGCTTCGAGAACTTGCATTGGCGGGCAAGCTTCAGAGCGACGATTTGGTACGGAAAGGTGATAGCGGCGAATTCGTGCCCGCCAGCCGGAATAAGAAACTGTTCGCCCCGGACAAGGCGACCTCTCGTCCGACGCCGCCACCACCTCGGCTGCCAGAAACTCACATGCCGCATCCACCTGCACCGGCATTGCCTACTGGCACGAAGCCCAGCCGCAGGCGTTTGTTCCCTCGACAACTCGGCTTCATTGTTCCGTCTGCCGTCGTCGTTTTGATCTTAGCGGTAGCTTTGTTGCCGTCGTGGTGGAGCGAACCGAATAGAGCCGATAGTTCGAGTGCGGCAGAAGAAAATGGCTCATCCGCTGACAGGGAACTTTATGCCCCCAAGAGTTTTTTCGGTGCGTTGCCGTCAAGCATCGACTCTGAAGAATTTGCAGGTGAACGGATCACTCTTACTGGGAGGTGGTCAAATATGGGAAACGCACGAACTCCAGAAATGGAAACGATTGCCGACAAGATGCAATTGACTGTGGACACTGAATTCAACGGAGTATCAGCACGCTGTCGTTTTAATCGTGGTGATGGTGAGAGAGTTCGCAAGGCAATCCAAGGCCATTCGCAGATTACCATCACCGGCACGCTTGCTGGACGATTCCCTCACCCGGTTGAGAGCGAACACATTATCATTCTTGAAGACTGTGTTGTTGACGAATTACGAGAGAATGGCGAGGAGACCATCCGCAAGTTTCAAGATTGGCGTAAACGCCCCAAAGCCGAGACTTTCATTGCACAGATCGCATCCATGCAGGGGCTACCAGAAGACTCACCACTTCCGAAGCGACGATTCGACCAGCAGTTGGGGTATTTCAACCAGCCTCGTTTCTATCGCAAGCCAGTTGATCGTGGCTGGAAATATGAGTTCCATTATGATGATTGGGTTGACGCTTTTGGAGAGCCAACGAATGTCCGCACATCCCCTCACAGCAATCCGGGGATGGGGCATGTGTGGCAGCATACCTACAACGGTAAGAGTGTGTATTTGTCGGGGGTACTGAAAACAGCACTTCATTGGAAACCGTTAATAGATACTGAAACACTTGCCCCCAACAGCAACCCCAGAGGTAGCTGGACAGTCCTTGTCCATGCGGTTAGTGCAGACTAGATTGCATCATTACCGTGTCCCATCGCCTGTGACCCTCCACCGATCATCTTTGCCAGTCCCACTTGGATCAATCACAGGCAGCTACACCAGTAATAAGAGGTAGGTTCAAGACTCCTCCAGCAAAGACTGCTGGCCGCTGAAACCGTAGAAAAGCGTCCTCTTTCCTATCTTTTCAGGGGGTTTTAGAACTACATGAAAGGACTGCTCGGCAACGGAAGCGTGTCGTTGAAGATCGAAAGGCGGTGATAGGGCAATCAATGCCACTCGCAGTGAGGCACCTGCTAGTGCGTCCATTCCAACAGTTGTAATTCAGAGGAGCAACAACATGATTTTGGACGCAACCGATTGCGAGATTCTGTCGCTCGACAGCGGCGTGATTGACTGCCCTATTACCGCCGAGGAAGTGCCGGTGCTGTTCATAACCGTTCGCATCGCTGGTCAGCCGCCAGTGAACCTCGCCATCCGCAATCCTCACCGCTTGGTCGAGGACTTGCCGAAGGTGATTGAGCAGTCAACTGTGCTGAATGGCGGTGAGTTTGTGCCCGAGCATCCTGAAGGAGAGGACCAATGAGCAAAGAAATCCCGATGATTACGCTCGTCGCAAAGGGATCGAAGACGTTCCCGAGGTATGTCTTGGCAAAGGCCGACGAGTTCAAGAATGCCGTCTACTGGGATGGCTCAACATGGGGCGACGAGTCGGAGGCTGTCCTTTTCAACAACGTGAACAAAGCTCTCTGGACCCAGCACGATCTTCTCATGGAATTCGTGAGTGATCGTCCATGTCACCAGTATGTCACCCCGTTGTACATCGAAATCTACGGCGATAGGCCCAAGCTGGCCGATCTCCGAGAATGGCTGGAAAAGGCCGTGCGCATCGTGGTCGAGTCACCGAAGCATGGTCGAGGGCCGAATGACACCTTTGGCGTGGTCCTCGCCGACGTTGACGAGACGAAGAGCGTCTGACCGCCCAAATGGTTTCCAGCAATGGTGTTCCGTTGGTAGACTGAATGCGTGGCATCATCTCGGTGTCACGCATTCAACTGTTTTCAGGAGATAAAGATTTCGTGGCCCGAAACGGCCACTTTGACAATTCGAAGACGTTGCGAACGTCAGTTCTGCTTCCCACTAAACGACCAACCTGAGCCGCAAGGCTCTTGAAGTACAAGAGGCAGTGCTTGGACGAACGCTCCCCGAAAGGGGGG
>Ga0316209_1002201_pt1 | contig 16489 bp, 11 predicted proteins | sample 6monopyrite_MG_FD_204945 | JGI IMG/M metagenome (GOLD analysis project Ga0316209, IMG submission 204945) | Microbial mat bacterial communities from mineral coupon in-situ incubated in ocean water Damariscotta River, Maine, United States -... | ecosystem: Environmental > Aquatic > Marine >...
TGGGTTTGACTTCATTTAACGACTATCTTGATTTTGTCGCCGGAGATAATGAAGAGCAAAAAGCCTTTGTTAATGCGTTAACCACTAATTTGACGCATTTTTTTAGAGAGTCGCATCATTTCGATTATTTAACCGACGTTTTGTTTCCCGAAATATTTAAGAGCCAACAAAAGCGAATTCGTTTTTGGTCTGCGGGGTGTTCGACGGGCGAAGAACCTTACTCCTTGGCAATGGTGTGGGAACAGCTCAATAACCGGCCGACGGGGATCGATTTTAAAATCCTAGCTACCGATTTAGATACTAACGTATTAGAAACAGGAATAGAGGGCATCTACTCGGTCGATAAACTCGCGCCGGTTGATGAACACTATTTGAAATGGTTTACCCAGACCGCAAGTTGCAGCGCCAATCAAAAACAAGCCGATGATCAGCTAAAGCAATACATTCATTTTAAGCAGCTTAATTTAATGCAAGAATGGCCAATAAAGGGCCCGTTCCAACTCATTATTTGTCGAAACGTTTTAATTTATTTTGATAAAAAGACTCAAGAAAAATTAATAAAACGATATTACGACCTTCTTGAACCTGGAGGCTGTTTGATCTTAGGGCATTCAGAAAGCTTAGGCGCGAATAGAGATTTATTTAAAAATTTAGGTCAAACTATATTTAGGAAGATAGGGTAATGGCGGTGGGCTACGAAAGAGAAAATTTGCCATCCTGTTGGCAGGAATTTAATCATATTAATCGATACTGGGATAAACACAGCGGTATGTCCACTGCAAAAATTCTTCCGGGCGAATTCTACGTGACTGGCCATAATGAAGCGATTACCACCATACTAGGCTCCTGTATTTCTGCTTGTGTTAGAGATCCAAAGGCGGGTTTGGGAGGCATGAATCACTTTATGTTGCCGCTTAATAATTCAGCAAGCCCGCTGCAACAAGCTGATGCGGCACGTTACGGCAATTTTGCGATGGAACAAATGATAAACGATATTTTGAGAAATGGCGGAGTCCGACAGAACTTGGAAATAAAAATATTTGGCGGTGGAAAAGTTATTCGAGGGATTACCGACGTCGGCAAGAAGAACATTGATTTTGTCCGAGAATACATCGAACTCGAGCAGCTTAATCTTTTGGCAGAAGATGTTGGAGGTGAGCATCCACGAAAAGTAATGTATCACCCAAAAACAGGCAAAGTAAAAATGAAGAAGTTAGTGAATCAACACAATGCCACTGTTGAAACTCGGGATGAAAGCTATTTTGACAAAATTACCCACCAGAAAACTGAAGGCGATATCGAATTATTCGATTAATTTATTGAAGGGAGGTCGCTTATGGGAAAGAGAATTAAAGTGTTAATTGTTGATGATTCTGCCTTCATTCGCGTATTGCTCACCGAAATATTGCAAAGCGAACAGCAAATTGAAGTGGTAGCGACAGCGGAAGATCCATTTGATGCTCGCGACAAAATAAAAAAATACAGACCCGACGTGATTACGCTCGATGTCGAAATGCCGAAAATGGACGGTATTACTTTCTTAAAAAACATTATGCGGCTAAGACCGATGCCCGTTATTATGGTTTCAACATTGACTCAAGCCGGAGCCGATATCACCATTGAGGCATTAGAGGTGGGTGCGTTTGATTTTATCGGAAAGCCAAGTACAGACGTCAAAAATAAACTAACGGAATTGGCAGATGATTTAATTGAAAAAGTTATCGCTGCGGCAACCTGTAATACCATTGCACTGGAAAAAAATGAGAGTAAAGAACGATCGGTCTATCAATTAGGAAAAAGCAAAGGGCAATTCGATTTAATTACCATTGGCGCGTCAACCGGTGGTACCGAAGCGATAAGAGAAGTTATTACGCGATTACCAGAAGGATTACCGCCGATTGTTATGGCACAACATATTCCGGATACTTTCTCCACCTCTTATTCTAAACGATTAAACCGTGAATCGACTATTGAGGTTAGAGAAATACGGTCGTCTACCAAATTAAGTAATGGTTTTGCCTATTTAGCGCCGGGTAGCCATCATTTAAAGATAGAACGCCAAGGTGGCGATCTCTGGGCGGTTTTAGACGATGGTGAAAAAGTTAATCGGCACAAGCCAGCGGTCGATGTGCTTTATAATTCGATTGTCGATTTGGGAATTAAGCGCTGTTTAGGCATCATTTTGACAGGTATGGGCAAAGATGGGGCACAAGGGCTAAAGAATTTGCGAAAAATTGGCGCTACCACCATCGCACAGGATGAAGCCACCAGTGTTGTATGGGGAATGCCCGGTGCGGCAGTTGCCATTGATGCCGCGGAACATGTATTTCCTTTGGACAAAATTGCCCAATATATCGTCGAAAATCAATAATTTAAAGTCACCCAAATAAAACCAAAATTAAGTTAGAGAAATGGCTAATTTTGAACTATGCTTAATTCGAACCAAAATTTTATCTATTTTGTCCAATAACAGACTGAAAATTCAGCAATTATTGAATAAAAATATCGACAGAGTAAACCATTAGAGGAGCAAATCATGGCAGTAACTTCTGTTACTTCAGCGGACGGGAAATCATTGACGATTTCTATTGAAGGACGCTTTGATTTTAGTGCACATCAGGCTTTTCGAGGCGCCTACGAAAAAGTCTCGCCAATACCTGCAGAAATAGCGGTGGACATGAGTGGAACCACCTATCTCGATAGTTCGGCTTTGGGTATGTTGTTATTATTGCGCGATCATTCAGGTGGTGATTCTTCAAATATCAGCTTAAAAGGATGTAATGAGGATATTCGTAAAATCCTTACTATTTCCAATTTTGAGCAATTGTTTAAAATCCATTAATGGTTAATATTTATAAGGCAGTTTAGTTTAACTGTCTCGGTTCTAGAATAGTTAGACGGATTGATTAGCAAACTTCTTAACAGGAATAGTGAGTCGTTTTGAAAATACTGATTGCAGACGATAATAATACCGACCGATTAATTCTCTCCAGAGTTTTAGAAAATTTCGGCCATCAAGTGTTTCAAGCAATAGATGGTACCGATGCAATTTCCAAATTTGAACAACACGCCCCCGCACTGGTTCTTCTCGATGTATTGATGCCAGGATACGACGGTTATGAAGTTGCAGAAATTATCAAAAAGGAATCCAGCCGAGCTTGGTTTCCTATCATATTTTTAACCTCGTTAACCGAAGCAAGCGACCTCGCAAAATGTATTGACGCCGGCGGTGATGATTTCGTTTCTAAACCCATCAATAAAATTATTATTAAAGCCAAAATAGATGCGTTTGAAAGAATTATTAATCTCTATCATACGGTAGCAGAGCAAAGAGAAAAAATTCAATTTCATAACGAACACCTCATTCAAGAACAAGAAGCGGCCAAGCGAGTATTTAACAACATCGCACATAGAGGATGTTTAGAAGCCAATAATATTAATTACCACCTGTCGCCGATGTCTATTTTTAATGGTGACTTGATGTTAGCTGCGGAATTGCCAATGGGCGGTATGCGACTCATGTTGGCTGATTTTACTGGACACGGTTTGCCAGCAGCAATTGGCGCTTTACCTGCCTCGGAAATATTTTATGGAATGACCACTAAAGGTTTCTCCATTACCGATATGATGATTGAAATGAACACAAGGTTGTACAGCGTTTTACCTCGTGGGGTCTTTTGTTGTGTGATTGTTATCGATATTGATTCGCTAGATGAAATGTTAACCATTTGGAATGCTGGCGCGCCAGACTCTTATATAATTAGCCAAAAAACACAAACCGTTGAGCTTATTCATTCTTCGCATTTACCTCTTGGTATTCAGTCGCCAGAAAAATTTGAAGTCAAATGCCAGAGTTTTCCATTCACTAAGCAACATAAAATTATTGCGGTAACTGACGGTATTATAGAAGCAGAAGATTCGGATTTAAAAATGTTTGGTGAAAAACGGATGTTGTCCTGTATCGAAAAAAATCTAAAGAGTGAAAATATTTGTGAGGCTTTAATGGCTGAGGTTGACGTTTTTTGTGGCACAACTGAGCAGTCGGATGATTTAAGTCTATTGGAAGTGTCTTTCCCCGAATTTGTCACACAGGATGTTTTAAAGAGCACAGAAAATAAATCAGCAGTTTCTGGCACATCCGATGCCGTAATAAGTCTTAATTTACGCGGTAAATCATTAGGTAATTTTGACCCGATCCCTTTATTTTTACAAACCTTATTATCCTGTAATGAATTATTGCCGCATCGCGCTCGAATCTTTACCGTCTTGTCTGAGCTGTACAATAACGCTCTCGATCATGGTGTGTTAGGGCTGGACTCTGCAATGAAAAATGATAGCGACGGTTTTGCTAATTATTATCAAAAACGTGCGCAAGGGTTAACTGAATTGGATGTAGGTTTTGTTAATGTTTCTGTCGATCATCATCCGACAGCCACCGGCGGCAAATTAGTCTTTGACCTAACCGATAGTGGCAACGGCTTTGATGTTGAACGAATTGTCAAAGAGGGTAGTAAGAACTACAGCGGGCGAGGATTGCCATTGCTGTTAAACTTGTGTGATTCGATTGAGTATTTGGACGGCGGAAAGAGAGTTCAAGCAACCTATCTTTGGGATCATAACGACATTCCTGAATAGCGAAAAGGGTCAAGAAAAGGGCAGAACGATGGAAAACAGTCTCGATCTAGAAATCTTAAATGAGCTGGTTGATATCATGGGCGATGATATGTCGATGTTGTTAAACTCGTATATGGACGATAGTCGAGATAAGTTAGCCCAGCTGGAAAAAATGGATTTATCTTCTGACCAAGAGTCGATTTTTCGTATGGCTCATAGTTTAAAGGGCAGTAGCCGAAATGTTGGCGTTGTCGAATTTTCAAATCTCTGTGAACAAATTGAACTACTTGCTAGAGCGGGTACTTTAACCGATTCAGATTTCGAGATAGTAAAACTTAATCAATTATTTGAAGTCGCCTGCCAGTTATTAACCAAACGTTACCTTTAGCGGACTAATCCCTCCAAACGAAATCCGAAGCCCCATATCATTACTTGGCATCGCTCTTGCTATATATCTAACATTCACTAGTGATTGTCGTTTGATTTCGTAAGAGGCAAGGATATATGTCAGCATCTGTGTTAAACCTATTATCTGGGCAAACGCTTAATAGTTCGTCAAATAATTCTCAGCAAAATCAGTCAGTTGATGGCCCCAATCTAAATGCAGCTGGTAATTCAATCAATTTAGATAGTTCCTTTCAAAATGGCCAAAACGCACGAACTCTCAGCCAATTCGCTCGTCAATTCAGCCTGCAACTAAGCCAACAAAGACGGCAATTTCAGCAGCCTCAAAGCACTGAAGTTGGCAATGATTTGCCGCAATTTAAGAAACCAATCGATGTAAACGAAATACAGCCGGTTGTTTTAGAGGAAATGATAGAGCGTTTTGGGCCGGAGTTAGGTAATTTAATGACGTCGGAAGATGCGAGCGTCAATTTTTCGCAAAACACTCAATTATCTGATTCGCAGATCAGTTTTTTACAACAGCAATTACAAGGTCTGAGTGCAACTGAAGTGACGGAAGAGGCCGACCCATCACTTGAATTGAGCAATATTGCTGCAATAATTGGCAAAACAGATGAGCAAACTGATTCGATTATGCGCCGAGCTGGCTTAATTGAGACCGATAAGGGCCTTAAAGTAGACTTTCAAACGAATGAACCTGCAGTTAACACCAACGCGTTGTTAACCGATGAAAAACCGCAAAGTCGACCAGAAGGTCTTGTTGAAGTGATTATTCCGAAACCGGTTGAAAATTTCGATAAACCTCAACTTGACGTTCAAACCAAACCGAAGCCAGTAGCGAATATTGAAAGGTTGCCTTTTGAATGGGTCAATAATCAATTGGCCGTCAACTCTAAAACAAATGAGGCACTGGATTTGGCCTTGAAGCAAGTTGGGTTTTCGGAAAAAGAGATTGCAGCGATTAAAATTGGTGAGCTTGGTCTGTTATTGAATAAAAGTAGCAAACTCGATCTAAGTGCTGAAAAATTATCTGCTCTTAAAGAAGTCATCAGTATCGCCAAAGAAAACCTAAGCAAAACAGGCACAGCCAAAAATTTGCAAGGGGTAATGGGTAGCGTAAACATAAGCCAACCCAAAGCCATTCAATCATTGTTTCTACCAGATAACGGGGTTTCCTCACGGTTGGAGCCTGGCGAACCGCTCTATCAACCTCCGTCGAGCGCGACAGGCAATGAATTGAATGCTATATCAGGCAGCGCCAATAAATTATTGGCAAACTCTGAAATTCAACAGGGACTAAATCTAAAAAATAATTTCTCGCCTAACTTAGCGTTAAGAATTCAGTGGATGTACAAACAAGCATTATCAAGTGCAGAAATATTGATGGACCCCCCCGAGCTGGGTCCATTAAGCATCAAAGTCGATAATCATAAAGGCGAGACCAATATCGTATTTCAGGTCAGTAATGGGCAAACCAAAGAGATGATCGAAAGTAATTTAGTCAAACTCAAGGAGCTATTAGCCGAACAAGGGATTAATTTGGGCGATACACAAGTCGAGCAAAATCAACAGAATGATAAGGACCCATCGCAATCTGAAAATTCAGTAGTGAATAATTCCTCAGAGCATGAAGAGACGACTGATCAGACAGAGCATGTGATACAGACAGGTTTACTTGACGCCTACATATAAAACTTCGTCGATTTAGCGACTTAAAATTCTTCTTAATAAGCTATTTAACTAACTTATCAGGACGGGATTATACTTTTTATATCTGCTCCTAAAGTAACCTGTCATTGCGAGCGTAGCGCGGCAATCTCCCAATGTTTTGCACAAATCTTTCAAGTTTGGTACAAACCTGTTGGAGATTGCCGCGTCGTACCTCCTCGCAATAACCGTTTTCTAAAGTATGATCCGGCCCTGACTAACTTATGAAATTTTGCAGAAAGCTTGTTTAAAGTTTGTAACAAAGCAATTTAACATTAGTCCGTTTTTTAATAACAATCGTATTGTAAGTCAAATCCTCATCGGTGCAAATCCAGCCGACAACTGGCAGTATTAGCTCCTAATGTGGCTTTTTTGGCTAATAATTAAAAATGGCGACTAAAAATTGACCTCCTTAAATGAGTATTTGCATAGCAATCAGCAGCTTTTGACCCAGCTGCAAAAACAACTTCAATCCTTGCTAGATAATTTCCGAAAGGGCGACCTTTTTGACTCCGGAGAATCTGAGTTATTTCAAAAACAGAATAAAGAAATGGCAATCTACTCCGCAACAATTCCAGTAATTGGAGGCGCTAGCACTGGAGCCCATCTAAGACATATTTTGGATTTTTATCAATCTTTTTATCGAGGCGCTAAGGACGGTCATATTGACTACGATAATCGTCAACGCAATATCAAAATTGAACAACGAATTGACGCAGGATTGGATAAAATCCGGGACGCACTGGAACAACTAGAACAGCTTAAGTTTTCTGAGAACCGAGCCGTAAGCGTTAACACAGCCGTTACCGTAAAGGAGTTTCAGTCGCCTGATCAGCCTAATTCTTCATCCTCTAATCTAATCCGAGAATTACAGTTTTTGCATAGCCACACGACCCATCATATGGCGATCATTGGCATTATTCTGCAGCTGAATAATATTGACGTTGATGAGAATTTTGGGAAGGCTCCTTCAACTATTCAATATGAGCGTCAGCAAAGCACCGTTTTAATTCAAGAGCAAAATAGCGGCTCAGTTACTCAATCATCGATTAGTCGTTAGTCGTCATGACAAAAGATTTTCCGTTAACCAAGCAACAATTGGCGCTTTGGATAGAGCAACGACTTCATCCAAATAATACTTCCTATAATACTTGTGTCAAAGTAAAACTGACCGGCGATCTAGAGGTCAAAAAGTTTCTCAATGCAACCACTGAAGTTATTCAGTTTTTCGATACATTGAAAGTCTATTTTGTTGAGCAAGATGGGTTGCCAATCCAAAGAATTGACGAAGATGCCAGTTATGTTCCCGAATTTATTGATTTATCTGACGGCGCGCTAGAGGAAACCCGAGAGAAAAAAGCTGAAGCAAAAAAATGTCTTTCTGACAAACTCAATACCGCCATTGATTTAACTCAGTTTCCGATTATGCGAGCCAGCTTAATCAAAACAGCTGAAAACGTTTTCTACTTTATTGGCATGGTACCTCATATTGTTTCTGATGGTCGCGCGGCCATTTTGTATTTAGAATCTCTATCGGTCGCTTATAATCGCGGTAGAGATGGGCTAGTTGAGGAGTATGGCCAGACTAAAAAGGACTGGAGTAATTACCTAGAAGATGGCCTGCATCTTGAACATTCAGAGATTCAACAAGCGAGTAAAGAGCATTGGCAGCAGCGATTAAAAAATGCCAATCATTTTTTCGATTATAGTTATGGAAAGCAACTGGTTGATCCGGATGATAAACGAGGCGAGCGGGTTTATTTCGATCTGTCTGAAGAAACATCGCTAAGACTAAAAAAACACTGTAAACAACAGAGAACGACCCTTTTTAATGTATTTGTTTGCGCATTTAGTATATTTATTCATAAATATTATCAATTGACTGATATCTTGATTGGCTACCCAGTTAATATTCGTCCACCAGGTTATAAACACTTTTTCGGTTTTTTTGTTAACATTTTGCCAATAAGGGTTGATATGAAAGACAACCCAACTTATACGGAATTACTTAAACGGATCCACGCCGTCAGAAAAGAAGATAAAAAACATCAAAAATATCCGGCGCTGGATATTGTTGCCGACATTCGAGAAAAGCTACCCGACTTCGACGGACGTGTTTTTAATCTATCGATGGCTCAAACAGTTTCACGATTGTTTAATTTGCAGCTGGATCATATTAACAGTAAACCACTCGATTCTGACTATTATGATGTTAATGATGATTTCTCGTTATCTTACGAGCTAATAGAAAACCGCATTGGGCTTTGGTTCGAATATCGAAAAGCACTTTTTGATCGCTCTTTTATCAATCAAGCGATGCAACATATCGAATTTCTAATTAAACAACTATTAAATCAACCCGATACTAGAATATCGCAATTTCAACTATTGGATGCTGCTGAAAAAAAACGATTGATTGCAATGAGTCAATACCAGTCGAGTTCAAAAAACGAGCTTGCCGACAGCCAAGTTATTTCACAATTGTTCGAAAGACAAGTTGATATTTCGCCAAATAACATTGCGATCAGTGATGGCGACCGAAGCTTAAGTTATGCTCAACTTGACAGTCAAAGTAACCAAATGGCAAGACAAATACAGTTGCTGATCGGAAAGAAGCCGCAAGCAGTCGCGGTTAGTTTAGAAAGAAGTGCTGACTTAATTGTTTGTCTACTGGCTATTTTGAAAGCGGGTTGTTTCTACGTGCCTTTACCAAAATCCTATCCTAAAACACGTAAACAATTGATCCTTAAAGAAGTGTCTGCGAGTTTATGGATTGGTTCATTTGATAGCGGTAATCAAACCATCAGTTCTTCCATTAGTAAACTCGATATCAATTGGTATAACCGAGAAAAAAATGGATTTTCTGAACAGCGACTTAGTCAGCCGATTCTAAAAGTACAAACCGCCTATGTTATTTATACCTCGGGTTCGTCGGGACAACCAAAAGGGGTCGAACTGACCCATGAAAATGTCACAAGTCGTTTAAATTGGCTAAAGCAATATTTCAAGCTCGGTGATTCAGATGTTATGTTACAAAATACTGATTTTAGTTTTGACGTTTCGGTCGCAGAAATATTTTGGCCGCTTATTAGCGGTGCAAAGCTGGTCGTATCGGATCAACATAAGAGTCGCGATCCGCAATACCTATTAAGTTTAATAGAAGACAATAATATCAATTGTGTTTGTTTGGTTCCATCACTATTAAGAGTTCTAATTTCAAATGAAAAGCATCAGCAATTAAAATCACTTAAGCATGTTTTATCTGCCGGTGAAGCATTATCGATTAGTTTGAAAGATTTATTTTATGGCAACTCTTCGACGAGTAACGCAATCCTTTATAATTTCTATGGTCCAACCGAAGCTGCAATTTACGCGAGCTTCGAAAAAATTGAAAACAAAAAATCACCGCTGATGACGATTGGAAAAGCGTTAGGACACACTCAACTTTATGTTTTAGATCAAGGGTTAGATCTTGTTCCTGTTGGGGTGGTCGGCGGGTTATATGTTGGAGGTCGAGGGGTCGCCAAAGGTTATTTCAATAACAAAGAACTCAGCCAGCAACAATTTATTCAAAATCCTTATTCCGATGACGAGCAAGATAATATATACGCAACTGGAGATCTCGCACGACTAGGTTCCGATGGTCGAATAGAATATTTAGGTCGCAATGATCAACAAATCAAAATCAGGGGCTTTCGAGTGGAATTGCTTGAAATCGAAAACACCATTGCTGCATGCAGCTCGGTAAAAGACCTGATCGTGACTATTGTTGTCGGCAATAATAACGTCGAGCAATTAGTCGCCTACTTGGTTTTTAATGAGGCTGATGAGACCGAGCATTCAATACAAATTGAATCGATAAAGAAGGCAATTGTTAAGCAACTACCGAACTACATGATGCCATCACTTTTTGTCAGTTTAAAAAGTATCCCGCGTTTAAATAGCGGTAAAATTGACCGAAAATTGTTGCCTAGTCCACAAGTTAATGCAATTTCTAGCGGTTCATTTGTTTCTGCGAGTACTCAAAACGAACGAACACTGGTTGATATTTGGAGTCAAATACTGTCGATGGACGCAAATAGCTTGAGTATTAACAGTAGTTTTTTTGATTTAGGCGGCGACAGTCTAATGGCTATTCAATTCGTTGGTTTGGCTAAACAAAAAGGACTATATTTTGATATCGGTGATCTGTTTGAGCTTAGAACTATTTTTGAGCTAGCTAATGTCGCTAGAGCTGTAGAATCGTCGGATGCAATTGAAAGGCGACCATCGGTTTCTGGTAGTTATGGTTTATTACCGAGGCAGGCTAAGTTTTTCGCGGACGATTTTAAAAACAGAAATCATTGGAATCGAACGTTTAGCTTCGAGGTCGACCATCAATTAAATCAGAAATCTTTAATGACAGCTATTAGAGCTGTTTTAACACAGCACGATAACCTACGAGTGAAATTTGTTAAATCGGATGATGGAACATGGTTACAATATTCTGAGCCGGTTAGTAAAGTGGATAAACTGTTAGTTGAAATACTCACTATTTTCGATTATACGGGACTAGTAAATAACAAAGTTGCAAATAACAAAGTTGCAAATAACAAAGTTGCAAATAGCCAGTTTTCTGAATCGATTAAAAATGACATCAATCGATTACATCAGCAAATCGATCTATCTAAGGCACCACTAATAAGAATCGCCTACTTCAAAACGAATGCTAGCCAAGGGAAGTTGGCAATAATTTTCCACCACTTGCTATTAGATATGGTTTCCTCTCGCATTATATTTGAGGATTTGACCTCAGCCTATCAAAGCGCTAGAAACGATTTGCCGATTCAGTTACCGGTAACTACGAGTTCGGTGAAAGATTGGGTGGCGCATTTGCAAGAGCGACTGTCTGACAAAATGTTGACTAATTCACTTAACTATTGGACCGAATTTCCTAGGCAGGCTTGCCCGGCACTACCTGTTTTTCAAAAGAGGAAAGGTGGTGATTTAGCCGCTCTTGAAGCGGATGCTCGAGTCAAAATGTTTTATCTAGATAAACAGTCTACACAAAAGATCTTAGTGGATTTAATCAATGTGCAAGCGATGCCTATTCAAGATTTTCTATTAGCGTGTTTATTCGAAGTAATTTCTGATTGGACCGATAGCAATGCCATGACGGTTAATACCTGTGGCCATGGACGACAAGTTTTTTCCAAAGATTTTGATTTGTCGCGTACGGTCGGTTGGTTGAACACGGTTTATCCGGTGTATTTGCATCTACCTGAAAAAGTTAAACCGTCGAGTTTAGATTGCCAGTCATTCCTGTCTAATATCCAGCAACAGCTGTCCAAGGTTCCAACTGATAATATTAGTTATAATCTATTGCGTTATATTGACCGCAACCCTCTAATCACCCGACACCAAGAACCCAAGCTATTTTTCAACTATGTCGGTCAAATTGATTCGATCATTCCAAAAGGAGCCCCGTTTATTCCGGCTCTCGATTTGCCTGGGGTATCAGCCATAGCCTCTGAAAATCATTTATGTTATCAACTTTACTTCGAAGCGGGAGTGGTCGCCGGTCAATTAATGTTTCGGTTGACCTATAGTGATCAACTCTTTAGTCTAGCGACCATTAATAGCCTAACCGAAAAACTGATTTCTACCATGAAAAATAGATTAAATGGCGCTCTGGCTGACCATGCCTAAATCATCTTCCAAAAAGCAAGCAAGTGAATATCTATTTATCTTTGCTCATGGCGCAGGTGCAGGAATGGATAGTGATTTTATGTTGACCGTTTCAAAACAGCTTGAGGAGTCAGGTATCGAAGTACGGCGCTTTGAATTCCCTTATATGCAAAAAATTAGAAAAGAGGAAAAACGGCGCCCGCCCGATAGAATGCCAAAGTTAATCGATGCATTCGAGGCGATAATCAGCAAAGTATCAAAATCAACCAATAAGAAAATTTTAATCGGCGGAAAATCGATGGGCGGGAGGGTTGCTAGTTTGCTAGCTTCAGAAAATCGTCCGGATTTGGATATCTGTGGGGTAATCTGCATGGGCTTTCCGTTTCACCCACCTAAAAAGCCTGAAAAGTATCGTGGCGAACACTTGCAGACTATCAAAACTCCAACGCTGATCTTACAAGGTGAAAGAGATTCCTTTGGAACCAAAAATGAAATAGCGCTTTTTTCTTTGGCGAGTTCGGTGCAGGTCAAATATCTTGGCGACGGTGATCATTCCTTTAAACCGAGGGTTAAATCTGGGCGGACGTTAGCTGAGAATCTCAAATTTAGTGCCTCTGAGATCGTCCAGTTTGCTAATAATCTTTAAATCAAAAAAGGCCATTGGATAATGGCCTTAATCGATAGATATATTCACTATATCGAGTCGCTAAACTAGCTGTCACTACCTGCAAGATGACGATATGCCGATTTGTAAGCTTTATAAGCGCGATGATATTCTCCTTCGTCGTAGTGCCATTGAGCTTTTTCCAATTGATGTTGCACTTTATGAGACACTCGATAGCCTAATGATTGATAACTCTCTACAATGTTATTGATAACAACACTAACTTCTTCTAACTCGCCACCATTCGCCTTTGGCAGCTGAAATTGAATATTATTAGTTCCCTTGCTGCTTAATGCACGATGTATTTGACTGTGCAAATCACTCACAGAATTTCGTTGCCCAATCCTAAACTCAGCTGCCGCGGCGCAGGCGTTGGCAATCTCAGAGCCGATAACAAACGGTATTTTGAATACTGAGCCAGTCATTCCTTTCAGTGTTTCTAACGGCTTAACTGTGGTTATTTTATAATAATAAAGATCTTCGCCGGTAGCTGTAGCGGGGTCAATACCAATAATAGCCAGTTGACTGAAATTAACGGCGGTTAGTTTGTCATATATATCACTGGGCAAACCCAGGTTATCAATACCCGATAATGAAATAATATTGGCAGTGACCTCATCTAATCGTTGCGGTAATTGTTGGCAGTTACTTTCGTTCTGAAATTCTGATAAGACCGCATTGGCGACTAAATTTGGATCAATTCCGTTGGCTAGGCCAATTAAGTCATCATAAAGACCGGTAATGGAGCCAGTCACCTGATTAAATTGATTTTGTACATTGTTAAACTGGCTATTAATTTGATTGTTGAGTGAATTGAAACTGCTGTTCACGCTGCTAAAGCCGCTGCTAATATCACCATCAAGGTCAGAAATTAGGCTGTCAATACCATCCAGCGGATTCGGGACACCACCACCACCACCGCCGCCACCACCACCGCCGCCGCCGATTGCGTGGCATAGGTCATCAAGAAATCCACAATCGCTTGCTTCTATGCTGTTCGATAAAGGGAACGCTAGAATAAAAGTTAATAATACTAGTTTGGTAGAATAATTCTTCATTGGTAAGACTCCGTTCATTCATTGAGCGTCCAATATAAATAGATTGAGTGTTTTTCCGTTAATACTTTAGTATGAGTCTCCTTCTATGCAATCAGTTATACTTAGTTTATCCGAGGAAAAGTCGAGGGAAATACTTTGAGAATTATAATTGTTGATGATCATAGCTTGTTTCTTCAGGGCATTTCGGCATTGCTAGAAAGACAATTGCCAGCAGCGAGTATCGAAACCTATAACGATATTTCATCGGCTTATCAATCAATTTTTGACAACAAGAACGTCGATCTCGTTCTTGCAGATATCTACATGCCTAAAGTGAAGGGTAAAACCATTATGGAGTTGTTGTACGATGCCAGTATTTTCGTACCAATACTACTGGTTTCGGCTACTGAAGATATCCAGCTGATAAAACGTTCGTTAGATTTGCATGCATCAGGTTTCGTGCACAAAAGCAGTAAATCAAGCGAGTTATTGTTGGCTATTCGCAGCGTGATCGAAAACGGCGCTTATCTCAACAAAAACATTGCTGAACGATTGGCTCAAATTCAGCAATCCATGTTGAGTAATCGACAACTACAAGTATTAGAGTTATTAGCCGAGGGCTTGAGTAACCGCCAGATAGGCGGTCGATTGGAGATCGGCGAAGTTACGGTTAAAACTCACGTTAGCGCTTTATTCGATTATTTTAACGCTAGCAATCGATTAGATTGTATTCGAAAGGCCGAACGGGGTGGGATGGTTGCGGTGAATCATGGACAAGGCTAGCAGAACCGACGCTAAATTGATTCGAAAAGAACAGGTTAATGGCATCCTGCAACAATCGCCGACTAATGTTGTCGCTAATTCTATTGTGGTGGTGTTGTCCTATTGGGGATTTCGTCAGGTCGGCGAGCCTATTATTTCAAATCAATCGATTTGGTTGGTCATTATGCTATTAATTTCCGCTATTCAGTGGATTGAAATAACCCGATTTAAACGGAAAGGGCTGACTGACGAATATCGACAACGCTTATTGATTGGCAGCACAGCGGTCGCGCTTATTATTGGCATTGGTTGGTCCTTATTTGTTTTATTTTTTATTGGCTCCGATGTTGAATTCGTTTATTTAATGACTGCACTAATCTGTGGCCTGATTGCCGGAAGTGTTGCGTCGACGTCAATCTATTTACCACTTTTTTTTCTATTTACCTTTCCGTTTATTGCAACCTTTATATATCAGTTAATCGCTCTCGATAGTAGCCGTCTTTTGTTATTAGCGATTCTTTTATTGGCATTTTATTTAATGTGTTCCAACATGGCATACATTCTTAACAAACGGGAAATTGAATCCTTCGCTTTGCGATTCGAAAATCTTGATGTTTTAGAAAAATTAAAAGAACAAAAGTTGATTGCAGAAAATGCCAACATAGCAAAGTCGAAATTTTTGGCAGCCACCAGTCATGATCTTCGTCAACCACTTCACGCGCTCGGTTTTTTCATTGATGCTCTCAAAGCAACTCCGGACAATAAAAGCGAATTGTTCTCAAAAATCGACTCATCGATGTCAAGCTTAGAAGGTTTATTCGATTCCTTATTAGATATCTCTCGCTTAGATGCGGGTGTTATTCCCGTCAGTCTTCAAGATTTTAGCTTGCAGACTATTTTTGAAAACCTAAAAAACGAATTTGAAGAGGATGCCACGCAAAATAAGCTGCTACTAGATTTCGAGCGTTGCCATAATGTGGTTCACTCCGACCCAGACCTGTTAAAACGTCTACTGGGTAATTTGATTAGTAATGCAATCCGCTATACCGAACAGGGTAAAATAAATGTGGAGGTGAACACTAAAGGTGCAGACTGCCTGATATCAGTTTCGGATACCGGGATTGGAATTTCAGCGAAAAATTTAAAACACGTGTTTGACGAATTTCATCAGATTAATAATCCAGAAAGAGATCGACGCAAAGGTTTAGGGTTAGGACTGGCCATAGTCAAAAAACTGGCTAAGCTACTAGGCGCAAAGTTATCTGTTCGCTCTGAAGTTGAAAAGGGCAGCCGCTTCGCAATTCAGATCCCGAAAGGCGATCCTAAGAATATAGAATCTCAACCCGAAAAACGAACCTATCAAAATCGCGAACTATTTAATAGAAAAATTCTATTGATCGATGATGAAATTGATATCAGGAAAGCGATGGAATATTCGCTCTCTAATTGGGGGTGTGAAGTCGTCTGTTGTGAGTCTGAATTAGACGCAATTAATAAAATAGAGTCGCTAGCATTCGACTATGAACTCATAATCTCTGATTTGCGGTTGCGAGAAAACAAGAATGGAATTGATGCTATACAATCGATTTTTAAAAAGACAGGAAAGATAACGCCGGCAATGTTGGTCAGCGGG
>Ga0316209_1002202_pt1 | contig 16474 bp, 17 predicted proteins | sample 6monopyrite_MG_FD_204945 | JGI IMG/M metagenome (GOLD analysis project Ga0316209, IMG submission 204945) | Microbial mat bacterial communities from mineral coupon in-situ incubated in ocean water Damariscotta River, Maine, United States -... | ecosystem: Environmental > Aquatic > Marine >...
TACCCCAGATGGTCAGCTTTTACTCATAGCCTATGCTCGGCAAACCTCCACCAATAACCAAACCATAGGCACAAGAAACTTAACTTGGATATCACAAACGGGACATAGCTGGTCCGCTGCCAGAGAGTTTGCTGCTAGAGGTTGGTGGTTATGGCGAGTAAGATGGCACAAAGATCAAGCCTATGGGTTTGCTTACAATAGAAAACACAACGCTGTCCACTTGTATTCAGGTAATCCCAGAAGAAGCTTTCATCTGCATCAACCTTTTGCCCTAAGTTTGCATAAACATCAAAAAGGTTACCCTAATGAAAGCGATCTTATTTTTGACAAAGATAAAGCCTATGCATTAGTAAGAAGAGATGCTGATAGTTACACAGCGCAACTAGGACATAGCAGATTTCCTTATAAAAAATGGAGTTGGATAGATTTAGATCGTTATATTGGCGGCCCCACTATGCTGCGCCTAGATAAAGATTATGCGTTAGTAGCCGGTAGAATCGTCAAACAAGGGCGACTTGTTACAGGGTTGCTCAAAATGAACTTGGTAAATGGGGAACTACAAAAATTATTATTGTTGCCGTCTGCTGGTGACAACAGTTATCCGGGATTAGTCATGACAAAAGACAGCCTCTATGTCAGTTATTATTCATCTCATGAAGATAATAAAAGTTGCGTGTATTTAGCAAAGCTTAATATTCAATCATTATTACACAAAAATAAACAGGCTCTAGATATAGTCAAATAACGAGGTGCCAGTAACACGAGAAAAGGTTGCTTGTGCCGCTTGTAAAGCGGTTTCTTGACGGCTTAACTCTGATACTGCCTCTGCATAATCCACTTCTTCAATATTTGAGCGCGCAGTCTTGTTTGATATTTCTAGATCTAAATTTGAAGCAAGTACTGAATCTGCAGTGTTTCTTCTTCCCCCTATTCTTGAAATCGTATTAGCAACTTTAACCAGTGAGTTATCTACTCCCGTCAACACATCAGCCAAGGCCTCATCAAAATCACCGTCCGCTATATTTTCGTTATTGAGTGCATTAACAAAATCATTCAATGTTTCAGCAATATTTTTTTTCTGTGGTGTCTCCAATTGAAAGTTGACGGTGTCGCCAGGAGTACCGGTAATAGAAAACTCCAACCCTTTGTATAACAGTGCACTGCCACTTATAAAATCTACAGTATCTAAGACTGCCCCAGTACCAAGGTTAGTAATTTGAGCCTGAGTAGCAGACAAAATACTAATTTGAAACTCATTATTGGCTGGCGTGATTGCGTCATAATTTGACTCATAAAATCTATCGAATGCAGATTGCCCTTGTACATTTAATGAAACATTGGTGGCACCTACTGTGCCACTGATCGTCGACTTTAATCGGGCCAACACATCTTCGAATACATTACGTCCAGAGTTATTCACCTGCAGGCTGACAGTTTCAGACACTTGAATTTTATTTTCGCCTGCATCCCCTTCAAAATTATACTTATCTCCAACCGCACTGGGATTAAAACTAAAAGCGGGCGAGCCCGATTGAAACCCTGCAAAAATATACTCTCCCTCTGGATTTCGGCTATTCATCAGATCAAATATTTGATCTCTAATTTGACTGATTTCAATTGCAATCGCTTTTCTATCTTCGGTACCGACTATGCCATTTCCTGACTGGATCATTAGTACTCGCGCGCGATCTATGGCGGTATTCACACTACTCAGCACGGTTTCTTCTTGCTCTAGACTATTAACCAACAAGTTGCTGTTTTTTTTGTACTGCGCAATCAACTCAATATCTTCGGTCAGTCTTATGACCTGCGCGGCTCCCACTGGGTCATCGGACGGACGCAATAGTTTTTTACCTGAAGATAGTTGTTGCTGAATATTCGATAAATCCGCTTGATTATTCAATACAGCTTGGATACTACGTTCGTAAAGTTGTCCTGTGGAAATACGCATAATTTACCCCGTTTATTTATCGAACAACCGCTAAAATAGTGTCAAACAAAGTCTGTGCTGTACTTAACAAACGTGCCGCCGCCGCATAAGATTGTTGATACCGAACTAAGTTAGCTGCTTCTTCATCCAAGCTCACACCAGAAACAGATTGAAACCAATCAGAAGACTGAGATTTAAGGGCATCAGCAGATTGTAAGGATATATCGGCACTAGATGCTTTTTGCCCTATGTCACTAACAACACTCCCATAGGCTTCTTGAAAACTAATGGCCTGACCTGACCCCGAATTGTTTACTTGCATAAGGTCTTGATTTTGCAAATCAGCCATTATCAAACCATTGCGATTATCGTTTAAGCCGTCGGTGTTATAACCGATAGCAAAACTATCACCCGCTTTGGGCAAGCCTTGCAAAGACAAATCAAATCCAGGGTAGTCATCTAACGCACTAAACGCGGCAGGCCATGGAGGACCAGAGCCGGTACTTTCTGCTTGGGCCAATAAGTTACTTAAATCAGTCGTACCCGAAACCACAGTGATTAGGGTTCCAGCACTGTCTAACACTTGATATTCATCGCTGGCAGTAAATAAAATTTGAGCTGGTGCACCTACTCCTCCCACTCCTGTGGGTGAGCTGCCCGGCCCATGAATGCCACCCGCATTATCAAATGCAGATGCGCGATTATCGGTAAAGGTATTGTCAATAAATACGTTAGTAACAGCAGTAGAAATCAACTGCGCATCACCTAAGTTATTCAAGCTTGCGTTGACACTTATGGGTGAAGCAAGTGCTAAATCTTCAGGTCTTGTCATCACCACTTCAATACGATCGGCGGTGTTTTTAGTCGGTTGTAATAAAAATTGATCACCTGCGGTATAGCTAGCACCACTGGCAAATTCGAGTTCAATGCCGCCTATAACCGATGAGAAGGTATCAGATTGCGCATCGACAGCCGGGTAGTTTTGACTAATAGGATTACCATTTATATCTTTTACTGCTGAACCATCTGAGTTCAACGCAGCCACAGTTATGTTTAATGTGGGCGGTACCCCTGCTGCTACACTATTGATGGTCACTTCATAATCGGCACTGCTTACTTCACTCCCTGCGCCGTTAGTTATACGTCCAGTGACGAAACTATTAGGGTTAGTATTGTCAGGGTAATCCAGTCCAAAAAACTCGGGTAATGAGAAAATATCCCCTCCAAGCTGTTGATCTAAATCCATGCCTTGGCGGTTTTGAGTATTAACAGATTCGGTCAAAGCTATGGCTATTTGCCCAAGCTCTCGACGGCTAGTCTCAAGCACTTCATCTCGGTATCTAAATAATCCTCCAATCGCACCACCTAACTCAGTTTCTCGAATATTTAAAGTCGTAGGTCGACCGTTACTGGTAAGCTGCAAGGATTTATAATTTAAGTCAGCGTCGTTGTTTACTTCAAAAAGGTTAAATGAGCCATCTTCTAACACTAACGACTCGCCAGAGGTTAGGTTAACCATCACCGCACCATCGTTTTTGCCACTTTGACGCACTTCGACTGACACTAAACTGGCCAACTCCAAAATGGCATTGTCACGTTGATTTTTTAGCGTACCTGGTTCATCAAATCTATTATTAGCCTGATTAACTCGAATTGCATTATTTAGATCGGCAATGGATTGCACGATTGAATTTAAGCTATTGATATTGGCAGCAACTTCAATATTAAGCTCTTCCTCTTTGTCCCGCAAAAACCCCGAGACTGTGCCGATTTGCCCCACTAAAGACCGAGCTTCACTCAACACCATCTGCCGACCCGAAATACTGGTTGGGATATCAGTAGCCGTTTGCACCGAAGCAAAAAAACGACTCATACTGGAGGAAATACTATTGGCCTCACCGGCAAATACACTATCTATAACAGCGGTTTTATTGAAATAATTTTCGAATTCACTTTGTAATGTAGTGTCACGGCGCAATTGGTTTTGCGCAAAAACATTGATCACTCTTTCTGTTCTTGAGCGCCCTACACCACCCGTTAACTGACTTTCGAAACTAGTGCGCTCTCGAACAAAACCCTCAGTATTGACGTTGGCGATATTATTACCAGTAGTGTTTAGCAGTTGGTTACTCGCATTAACACCACTTTTAGCGATGGAAAATAAGTCAGCGTTTCTAATACTATTAATCATTGCATATCATCCGCAGTAGTTTTAATACTCAATTGCGGTACTGAATATTGTTTGAGTTGTTCACCTTCAAACACAGAAATAACTTTATTCGCATAATTGGGATCGGTGGCATAACCTGCTTTTTGCAATTCTGAGAAGTAGTCTTGTGGCGATTGACTTTGCTTTACGGCCTCTTCATATCTTGTATTTTGTTGCACAAAACTAACGTAGTCTTGCATCGAGTCGGCAAAGGAGTCATACATTCTAAAGGGTGCTTTTTTAGTCGCCGCAACACCTTGTTCAAACTCAATAGTGTCTACCATCGCTCGGTCACCCTGCCAACGACGGTCAGCTTTAATACCAAATAAATTGTAGGAGTTTTGCCCAGACGTATTGTGGATCATCTGCTGCCCCCAACCTGTTTCAATAGCGGCTTGGGCCAACAAGGCTTTGGGATCTATGCCTAACTCTGCAGCGGCCTGCTGCGCAGCGGGGTAAAGCTGCTCGATAAAAGACTGGACATCGTCAAAAGCCGCAGTTTTAAAAGATTGGAAGGTTTTTATAGGTTGGTTACCTAGCACACCTTCTTGGGCTTCTTGGGTACTGGCGATGGTATTGCGATTAATACTCGAAAGATTAGCATCATTGCGCAAGGCACCCGCTGGCATATAACCATCAACGGTTTTACCTAGTTGCCGCACAATGATTTCCGCTAAACCTATACTGCCATTACTGGCTAAATCACTGGCTATTTGCGTGTCGTGCATATCTCGGTAAAACTTAACTTGCTCTGAATTAAAAGGGCTATCTTTATCCGCCATCACGTCTTGCGCTTTACGCATGGATTTGAGCATCATCTGTACAAAAATGGCCTCAAATTGTTTGGCGGCTTCATCTAATGCTTTACTGTCACCACTTTGCGCAGCACGGCGCAACGCATCCAAACCTTTAATGTCATTGGCATTTCTGGATAATTCGAGGGGATTTTGAGTAGTAAGTGACTGATCCATAAGATATCCTAGATAGGCTTAAATAACGACAAGGTCGCCTTGTAAGGCTCCCGCTTCCCGCAAAGCTTCCAAGATAGCCATCAAATCACCTGGTGCTGCGCCGACTTCATTCACCGCTCTAACCAACTCGTCTAAGGTCACCCCAGGTTTAAAACTAAACATACGGGTGTCGTCTAAATTCACGTCAACAATAGATTGGGTCGTCACTACTGTTTCGCCTTCTGCTAAGGCATTAGGCTGAGAAACGGTTTGGTTTTCAGCAATAGTGACCGTTAGTCCACCGTGAGTAATAGCCGCAGGCAAAAGCCGCACATTTTGACCTATTACTATAGTGCCAGTTCGACTATTGATCACTACCTTTGCCGAGGCCTTAGCTGGGGTAAATTCGAAGTTTTCTAACGTGGCCAGAAAACCGACTCTTTGTCCAACATCTCTAGGTGCCGTCACCCTGACAGATGCAGCGTCAATAGGGGTGGCAATAACATAACCTTTGTCGGGATCAGCCCCTAACCGAAAGTTAATTGTATCAGCTAGAATTTTAGCTGTTGAAAAATCGGGATACTTCAAATTTAAGGTTAAAAAGTCATTTTTCATGAAGCCACTCGGCACCGCGCGCTCTACAATGGCACCATTTGCGATACGACCAACAGTAGGTGTATTGACGACTATTTTAGACCCGTCACCGCCCTCGGCACCAAAACCGCTGACCACTAAACTACCTTGGGCTATCGCATAAACTTTGCCGTCTAAGCCTTTTAAAAAGGTTTGGATAAGTGTGCCGCCTTGTAAACTGGTAGCTTCTCCGATAGATGAAACCGTCACGTCTATGGTTTGCCCAGGTTTTATAAAAGGTGGTAAATCAGCATGCACAGCAACGGCGGCGACATTTTTAATCTTGGGTTTAACACGGCTGTCTAGACTGATACCAAAATTAGTTAACATAGTACGAAAACTTTGTTCCGTGAACGGGCTCTTCTCACCTGTTCCCGGCAATCCCACGACTAAACCATAACCCACTAATTGGTTACTTCTCACTCCTTGAACAGAGGCCAAATCTTTTATTCTCTGCCCAGAAGTCGTGGGCGACAACATCAAACTGACCACTATCATCAGGTGTATAAAAGGCTTCATGTCATTCTCCACGTTAAAACGGCCAATATTCAGATGAAAAAAAGCCGCTTAACCAGCCTTCTCTTTGTGCGGTATCAAAGCTACCCGTGCCACTATATTGAATGCGTGCATTGGCTATTTTGGTTGACTCAATTTCATTGGTAGGGCTAACGTCTACTGGGCGAACAACGCCTGTTAAGCGGATATATTCGTCACCATTGTTTAAAGTCAGCCATTTTTCACCCCTGACTAGCAAATTTTGGTTAGCCAATACTTGGACCACAGTCACTGAGATACTTCCGGTTAAATTATTGCTTTGGTTAGCAGTAGAATCGCCTTCAAAATCATTGATGGTTTCTATACCTAGCTGAATAGACTCACTACCAATATTCAGACTATTGCCACCCAAGCCAATAATGGGGTTGACCTCAACATCGGTTTCTTTAGAAGTAGTAGTACCAGCAGATTTTGTGGCGCGGGTATTTTCTTGTAAATTAACGGTGATGATATCGCCGACTCGTCTCGCTTTAACATCCGAGAACAAGTTATTGGCCATATCAGCTTGAAAAATAGCACCATCAGCGGCCACTTTTTGCCGCGGAATTTCGGGCATAATAGGCGCATAAAACGGATCATTAGGCAAAGGTTCTCGACTATTAGTAGACTGACAGCCACTTAACAACATTATGCCGAGGTATAAATATAATAACTTGAGTAACCTTGGTTGAGTCATCACTGTTTATCTCTCATTAAAGCTGTTGAATAACTTGACCCAGCATTGAGTCAACTGCTGAAATCACTTTTGAGTTCATCTCATACAAGCGCTGACTTTCAATCAAATTGACTAGCTCTTCTGTGACATTCACATTTGAGGTTTCAAGTGCTCCTTGAACTATAGTGCCAATGCCTACTAAACCAGGTACGCCCTGGATCGGCGCGCCGCTGACTGCAGTTTCAACATATAAATTCTGCCCCGTTGGCTGCAAACCAGCGGGATTAATAAAGTCGGATATACTAATCTGCCCTAATACCTGCGGGTCGGCCTGCCCTCTGACTGAAGCTGAGACTTCGCCATCTTGGGAGATGGTTAATTGCTCTGCATCTTCAGGTACTGTAATAGTGGGTTGTAATACAAATCCTGCTCCGGGGGTCACTATTTGCCCTTGATCATTAAGAGTAAACTGACCATTTCTAGTGTAAGCAATGCTGCCGTCTGGCTGTAATATTTCAAAAAAACCTTTACCTTGTACCATCATGTCCAAAGAGTTTTCAGTCGTCAGCATATTGCCTTGAGTGTGAGATTTTTGCGTAGCCACCACTTTACTACCCGCTCCTAACATCAAGCCTGAAGGTAACTCAGTATCCGCTGAAGAGCGGCCACCCGGTTGATTAATATTTTGATAAAGTAAATCTTCAAAAATAGCCCGGTCTTTTTTAAAGCTCACTGTACTGGCATTAGCCAAGTTATTGGATATGACTGCTACATCAGTCTGAGCGGCATCTAGGCCTGTTTTACTTATCCACAATGCAGGATGCATAGATTGTCTCCTAAAAAATTCGTTTGTTAGCTTATTGTACTAACGGTTGTGGTAATCAGTTGCGCAGCAACCACCTTAGATAATGCGCAACAACGAATTACCACGGGTATCAAGGTCTTTTGCTTGTTTCATCATCTTGACTTGCATTTCATAATGACGTTGTAAATTAATCATATTGACCATTTCTTCCACAGGATTAACATTGCTACCTTCAAGCACTCCGGTGCGTATATTGACGACCAGATCTTCTGCAGCCTGTTCACCACTTTTCAATCGAAACAAACCGTCGCTGCCACGCTCCATATCCCGTACATTGGGGTTAACAAGTTTGAGTCTGCCCACTTCTTCCAACACTGTTTCAGGCGCCCCTTGAGGTCGAACCGAAAGCGTACCGTCGTTAGCTATATTGATATTGGATAAGGGGATAGGCAGAAATACCGGTCCAAAATCTCCCACCACTGTATTCCCATAGGTATCTTTGAGTTCACCGTTAGGACCTAATTCAAAACTACCATTGCGGCTATACGCTTCATTGCCTTGCGCATCTTGCACTGCAAACCATCCATCACCTTGTATCGCCAGATCTAACTCTCGGCCAGTCTGGATCATAGGACCACCCTCAAAGTTATTCACGGCATTTTCTGTCATAGAAAACACCCGGGTAGGCAAACCTTCGCCGAAAGCTGGCATGGCTCGGGCTTGTTCAAGCTGCGACCTAAAACCAGTGGTTTGGGCATTAGCCAAGTTATTGGCTCGCACCGACGCACCGAGTAAATCTTGTTTGGCGCCACTGGCGGCGATGTAAAGTAGTTTATCCATGGCAGAATATTGACTTTGTTGGATCTTGGTTAAAATGAGTGCAAGTTAGGTGCCATCTAATGATGTTTTGAGCAGACAGAAAAAAGGCTGCTCGAAAGCAACCTAATAGAAACTTAAATATCAGTGTATTATTAACGGATATTAAGTACTGTTTGATTAAGCTGGTTATTCACTTCCAAAGCTCTTGAGTTGGCTTGGAAGTTCCGCTGGGCGATAATCATATCAATGAGTTCTGTGGTTAAATTTACGTTGGCTTGCTCTAAGGCGGATGAGTTAATTTCACCAAAGGTACCTGTGGTCGCTTCGCCCGCTAACGCTTCACCAGATAAAATACTTTCTTGCCACTGGGTACCACTTTGTTGGGTTAACCCTTGATCATTAGCGAAACGGATGAGTGCAACCCGCACTATAGGCTCTGACGTACCGTTAGAGTAGGTGGCGCGTACTAAACCATCAGGGCCAATATCAATACCGGTTAATCGCCCTACTGGTAAACCATTTTGTTCTAAAGAGGTGACTTCAAAAGCCGAAGCAAATTGAGTGGGTTCATTAGGTGTAGCGTTAACTGAATCTAATGCAAAATTAGTGGTAATAGCTTGAGTGGGGTCTGAGCCATTAGTTAAGATGGTGGCACCGATCGCAACAGATTGAAGGTCGCCAGTTAGGATAGAAGTACCATCTGAGTTTTGAGTACTTTGAAAATCACCGCCATTGCTAAACAACATCCTAAATCCAGCAACGCCGTTTCCTGCTCCTAAAGAAGTCTCACCTACCACATTGGCGCCAGTAACTGGGGGAGTAGCCAAAGTATCACCTTCAGTTTCCAGCGGCAAACCATCTATATAAGTTACCCCAACCCACTCGTTAGTAGGTGGTATCGCTGCAACCGCAGCTGCATCCTTCATAAAATAGTAAGTCATCACATTACTATCACCCAAGGTATCAAATACCGTAACTGAGGTGGCGGCGTTATAGGTAAGAGGATCGTCCGGATTAAATAAATCCACGTCCACCGGGTCTGCCCCAGCGGGTAAATTCATTTTTAATGATACTTCAGTAGTTTCCTGAGGAGCCCCTGATGAGTCAGGGATTCGTACTGGTACAGTAGTACTTAAAGCGACAGATGATGAGCTACCGTCTGGGTTAACCGGAAAGCCTAACAAATTATCACCGGCTGAATTCACCACAAAGTTATCTGAATCTAGCTTAAATTGCCCGGCTCGGGTAAAGGAAAAATCCCTCGAGTCTATCTCTGGGATAGTGCCAAAAAAGCCGTTACCAGTAATAGCTAAATCCAAGGCGTTATTTGTAAACTGCAAACTACCTTGAGAAAACTGCTGCGCCACTTCTTGAGTTAACACACCATCACCCACTTTAGTTTTGCCTCCCGCTAGTAAAGATTGGGCATACACATCACCAAACTCTGCTCGAGACTCTTTAAAGCCGACCGTGTTAACATTAGCAATGTTATTTGCTGTTGTATCCAAGTCTCTTTGCGCCGCTGACACGCCACTTAATGCTATGTTAAAAGACATACTTTATTTCTCCTGTTAACCGCCGATTTGAATGACATCTTTAAGTGTGACACTTACATTGCCGTTCAAATTTAAAATTATACCTTGACTACTTGCAGCCAGACTGACGCTGTCTACTTGCCTGTTGATTGCAGTAGGAAGTATTATCGATTCACCGCCTACATCACCTTGTGCACGCACCACATAATTGCCCACCGGCATAGTATTGCCGCTGGCATCGGTTCCATCCCAGTTAAACTCAATGTTGCCAGATGTTTGTGTGCCAGCATTGATTGTTTTAATCACTTCACCAATTTCATTTTCAATGGTAATTTCTAGACCTTGAACACTTTGCTCAGCAATAACCACACCAGTGATCCCCTGCCCTTCAGAAGATACATAACCGATGTCGCCTTGCAGCAATACTTGCTGACCAATCAAACTCGATGCCTGCAACGCTTGGTTTGAGGTCATGGACGTAGCAAAGTCACTGAATTTTGAATTGAGCTGTTCTATGCCATCGGCCATAGTAAAGCTGGTCATTTGGGAAACCATTTGATCATTATCAACAGGCTTTGTTGGATCTTGATTAGCTAGCTGCTCGGTCAATAACGAAAAGAAATCTTCTTGGGTCAGTGTCTGATTACTGCCATCTGAGACTTGAGTAGTTTCAGGCTGCCAATAAAGTGAGCTGTTTAAGCCATTGTTTACTGTATCCACAATTGTTCTCCTGAATCTAGGATCATGCTGCTAAGCCTTATAAATTTCATGTTATTACGCCTGCCCAAGTCTTAGCACGCGTCTAAAAATCCGTTTGGTGGTATCTGCTACCTGCACGTTGGTTTCATAGGCCTTTGAAGCGGACATCATGTTGGCCATTTCCTCGACCACATTGACGTTGGGTTTATAGATATAACCATTTTCGTCTGACATAGGGTGACCTGGGCTATATTCAATTTGTAGAGGTTTTGCACTTTCCACTATACCTAGCACTTTGACTCGCGAACCCGGGTTTAATTGCCCAGCGGCTTGACCCAATTCGGCGGCAAATACGGCATGACGGGCTTTATATGTCTGGTCATAACTACTGCTGACACTATTAGCATTAGCAACGTTGCTGGCCGTAGTATTTAAGCGAACACTTTGAGCACTCATGCCAGTACTGGCAATATCCATCACGTTAAATAGGCTCATTACTGCTGCCCTCCACTTATGGCCTTTTTCATGCCTTTGATCTTGCCATTAAGAAACTCCATGCCCGCCTGATAACGTAATCCGTTATCTAAAAAGGTATTTCGTTCGACCTGCACATCCACCGTATTGCCATCGCCTGTGTCAGGTTGATTGGGAATACGGAATTGCAGCTCTCCAGAACCTTGCATGGCCCCTTTAATATGCTTGTCGTGAGTGCGTATTAAATTATGACCACTAGACTGCTGTGCGCTTTTCATTGCCTTTTGAAAATCAATGTCTCTGGCCTTGTAGCCTGGAGTGTTAGCGTTAGCTAAGTTTCCCGCAAGCACTTCCATACGGTCAGTGCGGATCTGTAGGGCTTTAGAATGAAACCCCATCAATTTGTCTAGGTTAATAGCCATGTATTTCTCCTCTATACTTCGAGATAAAGCAAAGGCTGTGCCATAGACAATACTAAACTAGATTAAAATAGAGTTTGAGAACTAAGATGAGGTTTTATAGAGGTTTTTTAAGGTAATAAAGGCCGGGGTTACATCTAACCATAGTAAATTTTTCAGTTAAACCTGAGATGGATTCAGACGCGCCGAGAAATAATATGCCGTCGTTTTGCAGGCAAGCGGCAATCTTTTGCAGTATCTGTTTTTTCACTTCAGTAGAAAAGTAAATCAGCACATTGCGGCAAAAAATAATCTCGAACTTGCCAAGAGATGAGTAACTATCTAACAAGTTAATAGATTTAAAGTGAGTTAAGGCTTTAACTTGGGATTTTAATCTCAGTTTACCGCTATCCGCAGGTTCAAAAAAATCTGCTTTGAATTGCATTGGTAAGCCACGAGAAATCGCCAATTGATCGTATTCTGCTGACCGACATCGCTGCAACATCTGTTCGGAAATATCCGTCCCTACAATCTCGATACCTGCACGAAAACTATTTGACTGTTGTTTTTTAAAATTCAAGATTGTCATGGCTATGGAGTATGCCTCTTGGCCAGACGAACAAGCCGCACTCCATATACGCAATGGTTTAGCCTTACTAGAAAACTGGCTAAGTATAGGATTTTCAAGAAGCTTAAAGGGATAGTCATCACGAAACCATAAGGTTTCATTAGTTGTCATGGCTTCGATGGCGGCAGCTTGATGTTGCCGATTGCCTTTGATTATCGAGTCAATGTAGGCATTAATAGTCGCACAGCTAAACTGTTTGATTAAAGGTGTCAGTCTACTGCGTACTAAATACTGTTTATTATCGCCTAAAACAATGCCGCAGGCACGCTCCAAGAAATAACTAAAAGAGACATAATGATGCTGATCAAACTCTTTATCTGTCACTCAATACTCTCTATAAGCATGCTTTGCATAACACCTTTTAACAAACTTAATCAACAACTCAATGAGCGCGTACTAGTCGTTTCCAAACCACTTCTGCACTGAGGTAGCCAACTCATCCGGGTGAAACTTAGCAATAAAATCGTCAGCCCCCACTTTTTCAACCATTGCCTGATTAAACACGCCACTTAATGAGGTATGCAGAATGACATGCAGTTTTTTTAGCTCTGGCGTATTTCTAATCTCTGCTGTTAGCGTGTAACCATCCATTTCAGGCATTTCGATATCTGATATCAATACCCCCACTTTATCGGTTATCTCACCGGTCTCGGCGGCGATTTCTTTTAACCTCTCTAAGGCTTCAAGACCATTTTTTGCTAATTCAATATTTAATCCAAGTGAAGATAGCGCTTTCTTAATCTGGTTTCGCGCCACTGATGAGTCATCAGCAATAAATATAATTTTTTCTTGTTTATTCTCTACTTTTAAGCTGCTCTCTACGTCGGCACTTAAATCAGTATTAACAGGTGAAATTTCATTTAGAATTTTCTCTACATCTAAAATCTCTATTAACTCGTCTTCAATTTGAGTGACTGCTGTCAAATAACTTGCCCGCCCACTACCTTTAGGAGGTGGCATAATTGACTGCCAGTTAGTGTTAATAATACGCTCAACTGAGCCCACTAAAAACCCTTGTACTGAACTGTTGTACTCGGCGATAATAATAAAGGCAGTACTTAGGTCTTCAATTTTTTTACCGCCTGTCGCCAAACTCATATCAATGATAGAAATAGTTTGTCCACGAATGTGAGCGATGCCCCTGACTAACTTATTTAATCTAGGCATAGACGTTAAGGGCGGGCACTGCAACACTTCACGCACTTTAAAAACGTTAATACCAAATCGTTGTCTTGAATTGAGTTTAAACAATAACAACTCTAATCTGTTTTCACCAACCAACTGAGTCCGTTGATTAACCGAGTTCATAATTTCTGACATGTATAACTCCAATACGAATTAAAAACGGCGCAACTTTTGCTTGTCTCATGCTTATACAATTAAATTACAACTACATTGCGCAGAACCACAACAAATTGACACTTAACGTAACTCATTAGCTGAGCTGAATAATAGTAACCCTAAGATTTCTATTCTAGCGTCTGAATATTGACGCTTTATGCTTTCGTTAATATGCCCATAGCATAGACAACTTAACAACAAGTGAACATGAATAAATTACATTATTATCAAGCATTAGCCAGACTGTTCGCAATTACTACTTGTATGTATACAGGTATAACGGCGGCAAATGAAAATAATTTAACAAAACAGCAATTAATTAGCCAAGCAGAACAATTTGTATTAGCTCAACTTGATCCTAATAATATCAAAACTATTAACGTAGTCGCTACGCCTATTGATGATCGCGTTCACGTTCCAGCATGTCACTCTGCTCTAACGTTTTCCTCGAGTCCAGAAGCCCTTAGCCAGTCGAATGTTATGGTCAAAGCCCAGTGTAGTGACAACAACTGGTATATATTTATGGTAGTCAAAGCAACCGAAACTCAACCCGTTGTAGTTATATCAAGCGCCGTTAGCCCGGGAACATTGTTAACCGCTGATAATCTTCATGTGGTTAACATGAATAAAAAGCGTTTAAGAAGTAGTACATTTGCCGATATAGAGGATGTAGTTGGAGCGAGAATAAAACGTCGTGTCACAGCAGGCAGACCCGTCGACCCAAATAACTTATGTTATGTGTGTAAAGGCGACAATGTGACTATTTCTGCTGGCAATCCCAGTATGCGCGTAAAAACCAGTGGTGTCGCGTTGGAAGACGGCAGAATGGGCGAAACAATTCAGGTTAAAAATAGACGTTCGAATAAAAAGATATATGCTCGTGTTGCAGGTACAGGGCAAGTGGAAGTTGGAATTTAGGGGTGTATAGAAACGACAGATATTAGTCGCTATTCATTTAGTGCTGTAAATTGTTTTTTTTGCTAAAGTAACCGGGAACGTGGCCGATAAATATTACGAGGTTAAATAAAAAGGGAGTGGGTATTCATTATGTCAATTAATAACATAAACAACGGTAGCCCAAAGGTACCGATTGATAATCAAAAGCTTAGTCAGCAACAGCAGGCTTTGAATAATGGTAATGCGCAAAAAGGAAACGCGCAAAATGCAGCAGCGGCCGGTGCTCGTGTGGACTCAGTATCATTGACATCATCTGCACAGCAATTAAGTCAGGTTCAAAGAAAAGGGGTAGAAGCACCTGTTAATCAAGAAAAGGTTGATAGATTGAAGAAAGCTATTCAAAGTGGTGAGTATCAAATTAATCCTGAAACATTAGCGCAGAAAATTTCAGCATTAGAATCAGAAATATATGGTACTAAAGCGTAAAGGCAGCATAATGGACGCTGTCTTCACCAGTGATAAACCTTATGTCTGAATTAAAAAAAGCAATAACAAACCAACATACATTCCTATTAGAATTGCAACACATTCTTGAAACAGAACTTCACCTTATCAGTAGCAGAGATGCTGAATCACTGATCAATATGTTAAAAACCAAAGAAGCCTTGCTTGATTCAGTGCAACAACAAGATACTGTTATCGCCGACTTGTATTCAAAAGCAAGCCAAGAGCAAAAAGATGATGTAGAGCTTGTTGGATTATTTGATCAAGCTAAAGAAATTGTTTCCCAGTGCAAGTTTCGCACTCAAATTAATCAAACCGCAGTAGAACAAGGCCAATTGCGTCTAGAGCACCTACGTAACCTTTTATTAGAATCACGAGCCAAAGAGTCGATGACCTATGATAAAAGCGGGCGTACTCAAGGTGGTAATCCCGGCAGTGGAACCAGTGCCTAGTAATAATGGACTTTTTTAACACGCTTAGGACGTGCTATGGATAGGTAAATATCGTTGACCAATTTAAAGTCTAATTCAAGTTCAGTAGCATAAGTATCATCCCCTACTGGATAACTTTTTACTACTTTAGCGCCTCTAATTACCCCTTGTACCGAACTATCTAAACGGGTGTTTTGTACAACTAAACTTGCCAAAGATTGTCCACTGTCAACTTTTTGTCCAAATACCTGCTCAGTTAACTCTCGGTATGCATCCAGCTTTGATGCTTTGAGTGCCATAAGCATCTTACTAGACTCACTTGCCCCTTTTTGAACTGAGATAGGTGCATAACCCACAGCCGAAATAACGGGGTAAGTTTCAGGCGCAACGGTTTCCCACTCAACATGTTTGTTAAATAGGTTAGAACAGCCTGTCAAACATAGGCTTAGCAAAGCTGTTAAAGTTAAATATCGTCTGCTTAGTTTGTTAACCTTTAGTATATTTACCATTTTCCTAACACCCTGCTATTCACTGTATCAATATCATTATATTAGTTTTTGGTCTGCAATAACCGTACCTAAAAGCCATCATACTCAGATAGGTATGATTTGTGCTTAGTTAATCATAATAGAAAATCAGCCTGAAATTTGACTATGTTTTATCACAAGATCCACTTTACCCAGGTTACAAAGGTAAGTTATGCAAGTAGCTAAAATAATACAAATAAGCGCCGTTTTGATGTTACTTGTCAGCAGTTTCCCCGCACTGGCTATTTGGTTCGAGGCCACAGGTCAAGCTGTTATCCATAACGGTGAAAAGGAAGCAGCTAGGAAACGGGCGACACAAGAAGCGATTAAACAGGCGCTACTGTTCTCAGGTGCGTCAGTTAAAAGTATTCAATCCCTTGCTAACGGTTTACTTGAAGACGACCGCTTTGAAATTCGCGCTTCTGGGGAAGTGAATAACATTGAGCTAATTGATGAAATTTACCACGACGACTACGTAACGGTT
>Ga0316209_1002203_pt1 | contig 16471 bp, 16 predicted proteins | sample 6monopyrite_MG_FD_204945 | JGI IMG/M metagenome (GOLD analysis project Ga0316209, IMG submission 204945) | Microbial mat bacterial communities from mineral coupon in-situ incubated in ocean water Damariscotta River, Maine, United States -... | ecosystem: Environmental > Aquatic > Marine >...
CACGGTAGTATGATTCAGGCCAGCAATCAAAAAATCGATAGCTTTATGTCTCAGGCCAATAGCGGCGTCTCCACCAGCGACACCTGGCGGTCAGAAGAGATGGCATCGGCTCAGAAAGAGTATTCCGAAGCTCAACGACTTCAAACTCAGTTTGGAGAAAACCGAGGGTATACCAATCAGCAATCGGCAGCGATGCTGGGGACGGCAGCCCTCGTAGCCCATGAACCAGAATTGATATCAATGGTATCTCCTGTTGGCCTAAACGCTAACTTAGGACTTCAAGGCAAGAGCTCAGCCCAAGTCAGCCAAGACTTTAAAGAAGCTGTGCAATTCGTTAAAGACAACAACTACGGTGAACAATGGCGAGAAGCTGAGAGTGCCGTCAACAGCGCTGCGGCACAGGTTTCTCAAGCAACCAACGACAGTAGCGCTAAAGGAGTAACAAGTGCTCTAAATGACCAGACAAGCCATGCTGATCGACTCCAGGCATCATTCCAAGAATCTCAGAGCTGGCAGCAAGCGGCCTCCCGGATGAACGAAGAAGGGTTTAGTTTTTCTGCGGATACCAGCGGAGCAATGTTACAGTTTATGCGATCCAGGCATGATGACCATCATGTTTCAGAAATGATCGCTCAACACAATCAAGGCGATATGCAAGGCACTCAATTTATCGCGGGAGAAGCCGCTGAATTCGCCAAAACATTCGGCGTTGAACTGGCGGGAGTAAAAGAATCGCCATCAGTAGACGGAGTAACTTCCACAGGTCAACGCTATATGAATGAAGTCGGCGATCAATCCGATGAGGTAACAGATGTGGCAAGAAATAGTGGCACTACTGTTCGCCAAATGACTGCACGTTCAGGGATACAATCCGATGCGCAGATTAATTCAGATGCACTCAATCTCGCGGTTGAAACAGATCAGAAATTCTTGGATGCTGGAGCAAAAATTGATAAGGGGGAAGCAGGATCGACGGCTGCGGGGCAAGTGGTCAGAGATAAAACTGAACATCAAACAGACCCTGAGAACAGCTCGCTTTTGGTCGATGCTATCGGAGATGGCGCTGAGAGAGTATTACCCAGTGAGCGTCAGATAGAGGGCATCAAAGATAAGGGGAAAAAATTAATCAATGATTTTTTCGACTAACGGGGGGACGACTCATCGTCAAGGTGAGAACCATGTATACCGTATTGGAAGGAAATCTGATTAAATTCTTCTTCGTTCTCTCTTTTCCGCATCTCCTCTAATTTTTTCTGCCTTACAGGAGAATTGATCGGAGCCAACGCCGCGGGTTTGGGAAAGAATATTCGAGTATAACAATACGCCCCAATAGCCATACCAACCAACCAGTGAGTAAAGAAGCCAACCACCACTGCCAAAAGCAGGGCCATGAGTGAATCCATGATTTTTAGGGCTACTTTTCTCATTGTGCTGTTCTCCACACGCTCCCAACTAATAGTAGGATATATCAATTACACCGATCACTTTCTTAGATCGTAGCCTAAGATTTAACATAATGGTTTGATATTTTCCACTTTCCAAACTGTGTATATCTGCGTCAGGCTGCTACCTCCATCGACACATGCAAGCCCAAACGGTGGGCGATATCCACCAGCGTATCGAGACGAAACTCGTTGACCTTCCCCTGTTTCAGAGCACTGACACGCGGCTGGGTGATATGCAGCAGTGCCGCTGTCTCTTTCTGCTTCAAGCCTCGGTCAGTCAGTTCTTCGTTGATGGCTATCAGCAACGCTGATCTTAGCTTCAAATTTTCAACCCGAACCGGGTCATCTTCCAAAGCATCCCAGACGCTATCAAATCGATCACTCATTTCCGAAACCTCTTAATCACTTCGCCCAACGCCCGCTTGCCCGCATCAATATCCGGCTTGGACGTTTTTTGCGTCTTTTTACGAAAGGCGTGCAAAACATAAACCGCATCCTCGAATTTGGCAACATAGATGATGCGATATTGCCCTTGCTCCTGGATGCGGATTTCACGCACACCTTGACCTATTGAAGTCATCGGCTTCCAATCAGTAGGCTCCAGACCTCGCTGGACCCGATCCAACTGATAACCCACCTCTCTTTTTGCATCAACGGGAAAATCCCGGATCTCTTCCAGAGAGCGGCCAACAAACTCAATACCCTTCACAAATTATACTCCTACTTATATATTTATACAAGTAATGATATATTTTAACGTCATAACTGCTTCGAAATAGCAGGTGACAACGCAAGTATTTCAACAAATTCATATTCTTAATCATCGCTGCCGGGGCCGCTGTACCCCATATCAAGTTCTTGGGCTTGCTCGGCCAGCTCATCTAATGCGCCCGCCCGGTCGATCTGGGAGTTACTCTTATATTCCATCAAATCCTTAAACAGCACTCGTCGCCGGGTACCTACTTTATGGAAGGCGATCCCACCCTCTTCCAACAGTTTAACCAGATAGGGGCGAGAAACATTGAGAAAATCAGCGGCCTGCTGGGTGGTGAGTTCAGCGTGATGAGGCACCAAGGTAACCGCATCCCCTTGGGCCATGTGAGCGAGAATATCGACCAGCATCCGCATGGCCGAAACAGGGACGGTAATGTCCTCCTCACCATCAATAAGGCGGATTCGCGCCGTTTCTCCTTTCCCCAAGCAAGCCGCCAGTAAGCGACTGCTTTCTATAGCAATTTCTGCCTCATGTTCCGAGGGTGTGACGATTTCATGCTGATTTCTTGCGGCCATAGCGATAATCCTTCCTTCAATTAGCTCCTATTGAGCCTAGCTTCGATAACTAATATTATAGCTTTTATTCGAATTATTCGAAATAAACGAAATAGTCGAAACGCCATGTAAGGGTTATCGGCCACACCACATAAAACCAAACGGCCCCAGAAATGAAAAGGTTTTTTGATAATGGAAGGGTGGCATTAATGGAAAGGCCCTACCCGAAAGGGCTGTCTCCAAAAAGGGAAAGGGCTTGTCGATTCCGTCACGATTCATCCTCCCTTAAACGCCCCTCGGCCATTTGAAGAATCTGATGATATTGCGCTTCTGGCAGCATTGCCTGGGCGGTCTCCATAAACGCTGTCGCTAATTCATCAACTCTCCCTGCACTTGTGTCATGGCCTCGACCGGAGGTTGCTATATTGCGCTGCTTAATCGCCTCTTTGAGATCACCTAACTTATTCCTAATTTCAGTCCGATAGGCCAGTAGTTCTTCGTCACGCAGCTTCCATCGATTGATCTTTTTTCTATCTGCGTTGCGACGCTCTCGTTTGGCTGCTTCGCCTTCTGCGGTGATGCGTTCTTTTAGAACACAGCGTTCGTCATCTGTACGTATCAGCTCATCTTTGAGTAACCGTTGATGATCAATAAGATCAAGATCATCTCGATAGAGCAGTGAAATACGTTTTTTCTGTTCCACCTTATCGACTATTTCAGAGCGGACGATATTGAGGCGTTTGTCTGCTTCAATAGAGATTTGAAACTGCCCCTCTTCATCATCTTCCAGTAACGTGACAGTAATGGGGGTACGAAACAAAACCTCGACTGGGAGCAGTGCTCGAACTTTTGCATCCGGTCGAATAATGAATGATTCGTTAAAGCGGCGGGTAATCACTAACCGGCCATTTTGAACTATCGATTCCATTGAAAATCCTTGGTTATTGTTATCTCAAACCAGATAACTGGAAATGGAGTGGGCAAGGCTAACGAGACACACGATTTCAATCAACAAACAATAGACAGCCACTGAAAAAGATTAATCATAGTCAGCGTAAAGCGTGAAGTGCTACAACTGACCGCGATGACTACGAACTGCTTACCGCCAACTTACCAACAGCTACTTACCTCCGGTCTTGCTCGCTGGATACCGGCACTCATGCGTCTTCTACAGCACTACGAAGGTATTGAACGCGCCTTGGAACCTGAAGAGCAACCACTCGATTACCTCGCTGACAAATTAGTGAGCATTGTCGATGCTACACCCACTTATCGTGAACAATACTTCATTGATGCTATCACAACGATGCCACTATTTTACTACCGAGCAGCCGGAAACCAAACACTCTGGATTCCTGGAAATGAGGCTTTCCAACAATTCGAGAGTAGGGTCGATAAGGTTGTCATCTGGCAAGTGTGGACACCGCAGCTTTCCAAGAATGAAGTAACAAGCTGGCTCTATGCCAACCTACTGGAATCTGATCATGTTCGGCATACGGCGTAGACAAAACCCACCTCACCCGGACTGTTTGCAAGTGCTGCTACCACTGGATCTCCTGGGGCAACGTGCAAAGCAAATCAAAACGATTCAACAATTGGCTGGCGTACCTAAAGCACATTGGCGCACCTTGTATATGGATGCACTGCTGGCGTTTGCAGGTTACGTTCAGCAGCTCCCTGCCTCGGAGGCACACCACCATCCTGGTGCAGGTGGATTGTTAGATCACACGCTGGAAGTGGTCACTCACGCACTACGGATTCGTCGTGGCCATTTGTTACCCCACGGCGCTGATGCTGAAGAGATCACCGCCAAAAAAGATGTCTGGACTTATGCTGTTTTCAGTTCAGCGCTGCTTCACGATGTCGGTAAACCTCTCATGAACCAGGTGGTGACGCTTTATGATAAACAAGGCCGTGACCTGGGGCACTGGGATGCGCTAACAACACCAATGATTAGCGATGGCTGGTATCGCATTCGACACCGAAAAGAACGCCAATACCGCCTCCACGAACGGACGGCATTGCTGCTATCAAGGTTAATTCTACCCGTCCCTGCACTTAACTGGTTGGCGAGTGACCGTGCGGTATTAGCAGCGTGGATGGCAACTGTCAGCGGTATATACGAAGATGCCGGGGTCATTGGCGAGATTTCCCAACAAGCCGATGGACTGTCGGTGGCAGAAAGTCTGGGAGCCAGCGATACAACCACACAATTACCTGGCGCACGGACTCCGTTACACGAACGCCTACTTACCGGCCTTCGTTTCCTGCTGAAAGAGAACCAGATCCCTCTCAACCGCAACGGTGCAGCCGCCTGGTTTGATGGCGAACACCTGTGGTTGGTCAGCAAGCGGGGCATCGATGCGTTACGGGAACATCTCACTCAAGAGGGGCATGCAGGTATCCCCACCCGTAACGATAGAATTTTCGATGAGTTGCAGCAAAACGGCGTTCTTATTCCTAATGAGGATCGTTCGATCTGGAAAGCGACGGTTACCGGTGATGATTGGTCTCATACGCTAACCTGCTTGTGTTTTGCCGCTTCACGTATTTGGCCTGACCCTAATTCTCGTCCTGAGACATTTTCCGGCACGGTCACGCCAGGGGAAGCTGGGGCAGTTATCGAGAATGATGAAACAGAAGAACCTATAAATACTGAATCAAAAACACCAGACACTACCGTCACCCTACCAAGCAATGAAACAGAAAATGAGATGACTGCTTTTGATCCTGTCGCTTTTTTCTCTGGATCACAAGCTGAAACGCCTCCATCTGAAACTGGTCACGTTGTTAGCGAAGATCAATCAACAATACCGAACCCTTCCACACTTGCTGAAGAACTCAGTGATAACGAAGACCCAGGCAAGTTATTCCATGCTTGGCTCCATGATGGTCTGCTTAAAAACAAGTTTGAAACCAATTCGGTCAATGCCCGCATCCATCGTGTTGAAGAGGGTTTACTGTTAGTCAGCCCTGGGATTTTCAAAGATTTCGATAGGGAAAACTGGCAAAAAGCACAAAAACGTTTTCAAAAGTTGAAACTACATCGCAAGACGACCCAAGGCACCAACATCTATACCTACCAAGTCACTGGCAAACGAAGCCGTAGCCGCATCAAAGGCTTTTTGATCGAAGAACCAGAAAAAATATTTGAAGGCGTTACTTTCCCACCACCCAATCCTTACCTTAAATTGGCGGAGCAGTAGTTTATGTCCAACGCCTTTGATAATCGATTACGACCGGTCGTTGAGTTTTTACCTGCTGCCGTGTTTATCACGGGGGCTGCACACTTGGCCTTTAACCCAGAAACATTTTTTCCCATGCTGCCAAGTGTCGCTATGGTCACGGCCATTGTTTTTGCAGGGCTGGGAAGCTGGCGCTTATGGCAAGCCTGGAGCATTTGTCGTTATCAGGCTCACTTGAGGGCACTGCCACGATATACGTTGGATGCCGATGACATTCCTCTCTCATTTCACAAACTATTTTTGGGGCGTGGCTTCAAGTGGGATCAGCGTCATACCCAACGGCTTGTTGAAGCAAGAGACCCAAAATCACAACGCTACCTGGAACAGGGCACGGTTTATCAATTGGCGAGAAAGATCGAGACCGATCTGGAACACTCCCCCGCACTTTCTTGGCTACCAAATTTGACGAGGCGCGATATCTGGTGGAACCCGGTTCGTCCCTTGCCTCGGGTTGGCGGTTTCCCACCACTGCACGGCGTGGGCAGCGAGGATGAATCCAATGCATGGATGGACATCGGCGAACGAGTTGGCCATAAGCTGGTATTGGGAACCACACGAGTTGGTAAGACTCGGTTATTGGAGATTTTAGTCAGTCAGGATATCCGGCGCGGCGATATCGTGATCGTCTTCGATCCCAAGGGGGACATTGATCTCCTGCGACGAATGCATGCGGAAGCTAAGCGTGCCGGTCGGTTGGATCAGTTTCATATCTTTCATTTGGGATTTCCAGATATATCGGAACGCTACAATCCCGTGGGCGACTTTGCCCGTATAACAGAGGTTGCCTCACGTATATCGACACAGCTCCCATCGGAAGGTAACTCAGCGGCATTTCGGGAGTTTGCGTGGCGATTCACAAACATTGTCGCTAGGGCGCTGGTGGGGCTTGGTCGCCGACCGGATTACAACACGATTGCGCGTTACGTCACCAGCATCGAACCCTTGCTGACCGACTATTACCACCTTTGGTTGGACAATGAGGGGCCGGAAGGCTGGAAGCAAGCTGTACAACGTATCGAGGGAACGTTAAACGAAAAAAACCTACCCATGGCGTTGCGAGGACGAGATTTTCACGCTATTGCACTGACACGCTACGCGAAGGAGCATGGTCTGTTCGACCCCGTAGCAGACGGCCTGCGAAGCGCCTTTGAATATGACAAAACTTATTTCGATAAGCTCACCGCTAGTTTACTTCCGTTGCTTGAAAAACTGACCACGGGTCGAATCGGCAAATTACTCTCTCCCGATTATGCCGACAGCAGTGACCACCGCCCCATTCTCGACTGGATGCGTATTATCCGAGAACAAGGCATCGTCTACGTCGGCCTTGATGCGTTAACTGATTCCGAGGTCGCTGGCGCAGTCGGCAACTCGATGTTTGCCGACCTGACTTCGATTGCTGGTCAGCTCTATAAACAGGGCGACACACAAGGGCTTCCTACACTGCCTGAACATAAGACAGTGCATAAAACTATTCACGCCGATGAATTTAATGAGCTGATCGGCAATGAATTCATTCCACTCTTGAATAAAGCTGGTGGTGCTGGTTTTCAGGTGACAGCTTATACACAAACCGCAAGTGACATTGAGGCCGGGATTGGCGATCTTGCTAAGGCAGGCCAGATCACTGGCAACCTCAACACTTTGATCATGCTGCGGGTGAAGAATGAGATTACCGCTCGAATTCTCACTGATCAGATTCCCAAAGCTCGTATCTACACCAAACTGGCCGCTACTCAAGTCACCGATAACAACGACCCAGGCACGGACATCGATTTCACCACTCGCAGCGAAGACCGTGTAACCGAAACTGAGATGGATATGCTCATCCCCGCCGATCTTATTCAGCTACCTAAAGGCCAAGCTTTCGCATTGCTGGAAGGTGGACAGCTTTACAAGCTTCGCCTGCCACTTCCTGGCAGCGATCCCCTTTTGCTGAAGGATATTGAAGAAATTGGTCGTGAACGATTAACCCATTACGGTGCTGATCATGCCTGAAAAGCGTCGCCTGACGGGCTTATTATGGCTTGCCTGGTGGCTTGTGCTGATTAGCCTATTAGTCTTGATCGTGGACATTTTCTGTGTGTTTGTACTGTGGTCACCTGATGGGGTGTGGCATTTAAAGAACGTATTAGACCAAGAGATAGCGCTTCTTGGACTACCTCAGTCCGACATCACGTTTCTTGCTGGGATCACTCAGTCGTTTTACAACACCGTATTTGTTTCCACAGGAATCGACGGCATGATGCGCTATTCGAGCAGCTTGCCTCCGGCTGACCAAGCCCAACAAACCGCGCTCGATTTCACAGAGACTCTACGGCCAGTGATTGAAACGGCCATGGTCGGGCTGCAACTGTTTGCTCTGCGTGTTGGCGTATTGATTCTAGCTCTGCCCTTTTTGGTATTAGTTACCGTGACTTCCATGGCCGATGGATTTGTGGGGTGGTTTTTACGCCGCACGGGCGGTGAGCGCGAATCTGGTTTCATCTATCATCGGGCCAAACGAGGGCTAGCGTGGTCATTTCTTCTTCTCTGGCTCATCTATCTCGTCCCACCTATCCCGCTAGATCCCAAATACCTCATCCCACCTTTTTTGCTAGCTGTTGGCATCAACACACGACTTCATATGGCATTTTTCAAGAAGTTTCTCTAACGCGATATTCCCTCCAGCCACGTTAAAAACCCTGGAAAAGTAACCCCTTGAGGGAAGTTAATCGGGGAGTTAAATGGGCTTGCAGCGAATAAAATAGATTCATATTCACAGCCATATGCAATGTGACTCAGGATCTAACTTGACCAAGAAATCTCAGAACAGACCGAAAATAAATATACTGTCGTCAGAGGGTACACCTGATCTCAGTGTAGCGGTTAGATCCTTTTTGCCGATGATCATGGATGAGATTAATGAGAATAATAAGACCAAGCAAAAAAATGGTAAATGCAGCACCAAAAATGACCGCTCTGAAATACAAACCTCAGAATAGAACCTCACATTTAATTTCCTTTTACTCTTTCGGGTTGCATACCCGCCCCATCATTATGTTAAATAGAACATAGCAAAGCCTGATCTCATTGGGCGGAATCAACGAATAGGGGCATTGATATGGACTCTCAAACACAAATCGGAAAAGCTGCGCTATACCTGCGTTCCAGTAAAGACCGATCAGATGTATCAATTGACGCCCAGCGCCGAGAACTTAAAAAACTCGCCAAACGAAAGGGGTTATTCATCGTCGAGGAATTTGAAGATGTCGTCGAGTCAGGCAAAGACGAAAGACGGGCAGGTTTTCAAAGTCTACTCAGCAACCTCAAGTCTCGCTCACGAACATGGAAGTACCTATTGATTCTGGATACCTCTCGTCTTGTAAGGGGACGATATTTCGCACAGGTCTTCAAACACGAATGCAAACGAGCCGGTGTGGAGATCGTTTTCTCAAAATTCCCTGAAGATTTAGACCCAATATCCAGAGTTGTACTGGAATCTGTTTTCGAGGCAATGGATGAAGTTCACTCACTCATGTCAAAAGAAAAAGGACTGGGTGGTATGGCTGAAAATGTACAACAAGGATTCAGGGCCGGTGGACGTGCCCCGAAAGGCTATAAATTAGTCAAAATTGATACTGGAGCCATGCGTGACGGACAGATGGTCACAAAGTCCAAACTCGAAACCACGGAAGAGGCCCCCATAGTGACCCGCTTTCTTAAAGCTCGCGTTGAAGGCATTCCCCGTACACGGGCGGCGAGGCAAACCGGCTTGGAACACATCTCACCCACCACGCTTATCGGGATGGAGTGGAACGCGCTCACGTATGCCGGACACACAGTTTGGAATGTACACAATGAATGTACCGGAGGAGAGGGCTACAGAAATAAACCAAAGAGGCGTCCTCGTTCAGAGTGGGTCATAAAAAATGATACGCACGAATCACTCATCACCACAGATGAGGCTGAATTGCTTCTGAAACGGCTTGAGTCCAGTAACCACTCTAAATCCCGGAGAACACCCGCAAAATATCTCCTATCCGGCATACTCAAGACACCCGATGGACAATCGTGGTTTGGCCAAGGCGGCGCACAATACCGTACAAAACCTCCCAAGGGACAAGGCAAGGGGCGTTATTTACACGCTGTTGACCTTGATGGCCCTATTATCAAGAAGATATTGAAAGATTTGAATTCTGCCGACTTCGTTAAGTTACTTGCTCTCGAAGCAAGGAAACAGTGTGAAGCGGTTGCAGGCGACCCAGCATCTGAGCTACGTCCCGAATTTATGGCCATTTCAGACCAAGTATCCAAAATGATGGACTTGGCAGGCCGCTTGGATGATCCAGACCCAGCTCTGCGAAAAATTGAAGAGTTAGAGAAACGCAGAAAAATGCTTTCGCACGAAATTGATCTGAGAGAGCAAGAACACACCGCCACCGCAGTATTCCGCAACATCACTGAAGAACATATTAGAAAGATATTGAGACAGCTTGAAGAACGCCTAAACCAAGGCAATTCAGAAGCTATGAAAGACACCCTTATTAATATGGTAGAAAAAATTGTCCTCGATCCGGAATCCTTAGATTGTAAAATCTACTACAGGATTCCGGTCGAAGACAGGAATAAAATGGCGTCCCCAAGGGGATACGACCTTATTCCGCAATTTTTCGTCAAGTCAAAAATTGCTGGTTTCTAGCTAATATTCAATATGTTATGAAATGACGACTGGCTTTAACAGGATTGCAACTGAAATAGAAACAACGCTCTCAAGCGTTCTCATTCATACCGCAAAAGGGATATACTGTTGATATATCCCAGCAAGCCGATATAATTGAATATACCACGAGCATATACTTGGAGGTTATTATGACTGCAATCCATACGACCGTATTCAAAAGCAACAAAACACAGGCAGTGCGACTCCCCAAACCGATCGCTTTGCCGGACTCCATCAAAAAAGTGGATATCGTCGCCATCGGCAACACCCGTATCATCACTCCCGCAGGGGAGTCCTGGGATCAGTGGTTTGATGGCCCTGGTGTATCCAATGATTTCATGCTTGACCGTGACCAGCCTACCGACCAAGCGCGTGAGACACTTTAAGCATGCTGAAGTACATGCTTGATACCAATATTTTGATCTACGCCATCAAAAATCGTCCTAAGCAAGCGCGCGAAGCCTTCAAACAACACGAAAACCAGATGTGCATCTCAGCCGTTACGAAAGGAGAATTGGTTTACGGCGCTGAAAGATCATCCCAACCAGAACGAAATCTTGCTGATATCGAGGGATTGATCGCACACCTGGAAGTGGCTCCTTTTGGTGGTCATGCATCGGAACATTTTGGCCAACTGAGGGCTGAGTTATATCGTACCGGAAAGCCGATTGGCCCTTATAACATGATGATTGCTGGCCACGCACGGTCGATGGGATTAATTTTAGTCACTAACAATATAAAAGAATTTGAGCGGGTACCCGGTCTCCGGATTGAGAACTGGGTGTGAGTGCTTTTGATGTTGGCCTGTTACCCTCGGGGCATCTGCACGAATTTTCATTAAGAATAGAGGATGCTGCCGACAGCACGAGTCGCAATGTAACTATCGAACAAGCGTTTTCGCGCAGTGTGGGCGAAGGTCTATTTTTGCTCGCCTCCCTGAAAAACGGTGCAGATCTCTCCCCATCGTTACACTACTGGCACAACTTTGCCTGCCAGTATATGAGTGAACGTTGCCTGCTGACCCCAGCCGACCCACAACACCCGGACTCTATCGAACCATTAACTGAGGCTGAATTTTCGCCCCTACTACTAAGTGCGCCACCCATGCGCGGGGCTGAGTATCTCTCCGCTGCGGTGCTCCAGGATATCCGCACCGAGCTGGATCGCTGGGTATGTAAAGAGATTCAGAATACCGGCGGCCTGGACGCCCTACTGGCAAAAAAGGCACCGCGATGGCATCAGGTAGGGCGCGTCTGTTTCCATCTGGCAGAAAATAAAAATGACCCTGACTACCCCTTTGCCTTTATGGCAACCTATGCCTCCGAGCTCTCAGCACAGGGCCGCGTTCGTCATCAACCGCTCAACCGCGCCCTGCAGGAGTACACCGGCGCTAAAAATAAAAAGGCGTTGATCCGCCTGCTGTCGCCAGTGCAGCTTGCAGCTGACGCCAGCGCCTTGATCAAGGCACTGGTAGCCACGGGCGATATCTATCACCCGTTGGCATGGTCACCCAGTGAAACGTATACCTTCCTTAAAGATGCGGCGCTGTACGAACAATGTGGCGTGGTGGTCCGGCTGCCGGACTGGTGGAAAAAACGCAGCCGCCCCCGTATCGGCATCACCATTGGTGAGAGCAAAAAGAAAAATTTCAGCGCCGATTCACTGCTCGATTTCAAGCTCAATATCGCCTTGGGTGATGAAACGCTCAGCAAGGCCGAGCTTAAAAAGCTGATGGCAGCTGAGAGTGGCCTTGCCTTTATCAAAGGCCAATGGGTTGAAGTGGATCAAGAAAAACTGAGTGAGGCCCTGGCCCATTGGAAAGCAGTGGAAGCAGAGGCGGGCATGGGCGGCCTGACCTTTGTGGAAGGAATGCGTCTGCTGGCAGGCGCGCCTGCCGACCTGGGCCACGATGAGATCGAGGAGAGTCGTGAATGGGCATTTGTTCAACCCGGCAAGTGGCTCGCTTCACAGCTGGAGGCATTGCGTTCACCTGCCCAAATGAAGGCGGCCAATCCGGGCCCGGCGCTCAAAGCATCACTGCGCCCCTATCAACAGCAAGGTGTAAGTTGGTTACGGCTACTTTCACAGCTCGGCCTAGGGGCTTGTCTGGCGGATGACATGGGGCTAGGGAAAACCATGCAGGTCATCGCGTTGCTGCTGGTGGAAAAAAAACGCCTCAGTGACCGCCCCGCTCTTCTGGTGCTTCCGACCTCTCTGCTGGCCAACTGGCAAACCGAGCTGGCGCGTTTTGCGCCTTCGCTACGCTGCCTGTTTTTGCACAGCTCCCAATTCAATAAATACGCAATGGTAGCCATGGCAGAAGATCCCGCCGCCTTAAATAACATCGATGTCGTTCTGACCACCTATGGCACTTTGATACGTCAAGAGTGGTTACAGCAACAACACTGGCAACTGCTGGTACTGGATGAGGCTCAGGCGATTAAAAACCCGACCTCGCGGCAGACCAAAGCGGTCAAACAGATCAAGGCTGATGCGCGCATTGCACTGACGGGCACACCGATAGAAAACAACCTCACCGATCTCTGGTCGCTGTTCGACTTCCTTAATCCCGGCCTGTTGGGATCGAGCAAACGTTTTAAAGCATTCGTAAAATCGCTCTCACAGCGCGAGAGTGATCAATATGCGCCGCTGCGCAATCTGGTCGGCCCTTACATCCTGCGCCGCATGAAAACAGACCGTTCCATCATCAACGACCTGCCGGAGAAGACCGAACTCTCTGCCTACTGTGGCCTGAGTAAAATCCAGGCGGCGCAGTATCAGCACGCTGTCACCGAGCTGGCGGCGGCCATCGAAGATCTGGACGGCATGAAACGGCGCGGGCTGGTGCTCGCCTACCTGATGCGCTTCAAACAGATCTGCAATCACCCGTCGCAACTGCTTCGTGATGGTGAATACAACCCCAAACAGAGCGGTAAGTTTCAGCGCCTGGCCGAGCTGTGTGAAGAGATCGCCTCGCGTCAGGAAAAGCTGCTGCTCTTTACCCAGTTCCGTGAAATGACCGCGCCGTTGGCTGACTTTCTAGCACTGCAATTTGGCCGGCCGGGGCTGATACTGCACGGCGGCACCCCGGTCAAACAACGGCAAAAACGGGTCGATCAATTTCAGGATGAAGCCGGGCCACCCTTTTTTGTGCTATCCCTCAAGGCAGGCGGCACCGGCCTCAATCTGACTCAGGCATCGCACGTTATCCACTTTGACCGCTGGTGGAACCCGGCCGTGGAAAATCAGGCCACGGATCGCGCCTTTCGCATCGGCCAGAAGAAAAACGTACTGGTGCATAAATTCATCTGTCAGGGGACAATAGAAGAGAAGATTGATGCCTTGATCAACGAAAAAAGAGTTCTCTCCGCGGATCTGCTGGAAGCCGGTGCCGAGACACTGCTGACAGAGATGGATAACAAGGCACTGATTGATTTGGTTTCACTCGACATCGAGAAAAGTCGGGTATGACAGGAGAAGTTTAAATGGCTTACGGTTACGATGGATGGCCTAAATATGTATCAGTCGCACAACGGCGCGCCAAGGCCACCAAAGCGATGCAAAAATTGAGCAAAAAAGGATTGAAAGTTGAACCCGTAGAGACTGAGGGGCGCAAGATCGCACGTACTTTCTGGGGTGAGGCATGGTGCAATCATCTGGAGAAGTTTAGCGACTATGAGAACCGCCTGCCGCGCGGACGCACCTATGTGCGCAACGGCTCGGTGTGTCACCTCGCCATTTCAAAGGGTAGAGTCGAAGCGATCGTCAGTGGTTCGGAACTCTACAACATCAAGATTGATATCACCCCGCTCTCAAGTACAAAGTGGAAAGCAGTACAAAAACAATGTGCCGGTCAGATCGGCTCAATGCTTGAACTATTGCAGGGACGCTTCTCTAATAACGTCATGAAAATCGTCACCGACCAGCAGAGCGGCCTGTTCCCCCACCCCAGCGAAATAAAGCTCGCCTGCGACTGCCCCGACTGGGCCGAGATGTGCAAACATATTGCCGCCGTTCTCTACGGCGTGGGCGCCAGGCTAGATCACCAACCTGAACTGCTTTTTCTGTTGCGCAATGTAGATCATGAAGCATTGATTACCGCAGAGCTAGACGTCACATCAGCCGCATCACGACAAGGAAAGGGGCGACGCTTGGCGATTGCTGATCTTTCCGATCTGTTTGGTGTTGAGATAGAGGAACCAGCCAAGCCAACCCATAAAAAACCAGTCCGTAAAAAAATGGCCGTTAGTAAAAAGGCGGTCAAAAAGAAGAGTGAGGCAAAGGCAAAGAAAAAACCGTTTACGCCAACTGCGGCGGCAGTGCGCCGGTTGCGCAAGCAATTTAAGATGAACACTGCTCAGTTTTCGACGTTGCTTGGCGTAACCCCGCCAACGGTGAATAACTGGGAAAATAGCAGTGGTAAACTACAGCTTCGCCAACGCACGCTGGAGGCGCTCACTCACGCTGCCAAACTGATGCGGGCACAAGCGATGAGAAGAGTAAACAAACCATAGCGACTAAAGCACGATTGTGTCGCTACTTCGCTAAAAATTATTTGGCGTCCATGCCAATAATTCACTCACTGACGCGACAATTGATTCCTTTTGCCCCGACCGTCCTGCGTCCGTCACAGCTCCGCATGAATTCGTAAACGCTTCACGCTAGCTATGACTACCTCAAATGACCCTACGCCAACTAAAACCGCTCCTGTATTTCTTCGTCGTTCGCTTAACGCTCTCAACTATAAAAGGGCAGACGGCGTTGACTATCGAGGATTAATCACCCTCGCTTCGTTCTCCATGGCGATCAGCGTTCGATAGCGATGCCGTGTATCCATTGAATATTGCGACAACGCTGGACAATGTCTTTTCTTACTGCCAGTAATGTTTTCGGCGGTGATATGGCGCACTTATGGGTGTTTGACCGTTTGGTCACAGACCCTGATCTCGCTAACCGCCGCACTATCGCCATATCCAAAGTAGATAGTGGTTCGGTAGATGATAAAGCAGCAGCTCAAAATCGAATCTGGCAATTAACAAAGGCGATATGCCATCTGCCACTGCTTGATCACTGGGCTGAAACTATTATCCAGACATTCTACGAGCGAGAGTGGATCAAAGATTTCAATGGCATTGGTGTTAACGGTGCTTTGATCGATCTGAGTCTTGCTGAAGAAGTCGAAGAAGAGGTGACTCGTCTTATCCGAGACGGTGCGCTTGCCCTTAACTAGCTATAGCCCCCACCCTCCGGGGGCTTCCTTGATATTCCAGACATAGAGATATCAAGGAATATTCTGGAGCGTGTAATCCAGAAAACAGGTTTCACCGTGGCTACTGCGATCAGTAGCACCTTTGCCGGTTTTTTTACTGGCACCCAAATAGGCGTTTCACCGAACTGTGAGACAAACGCCTCGGCTATGTTGCCGTCGGTTCATTTTTTACTTTTTTCATTCACCTGCGGGGTATTGCCATACCCTTCGGGATCGTGGTGCGCCTTGCTCTTATTCATTTTCAAAAGAGGAGTAACACCATGGGTTGGTTATTTAGACAAGGCGCATCCAAATCAGACACCATTAGAGGTTTAGTGAAATCTGAGGAGAATGATAAACGCCGCTGGGACACCATCGCACACTGTGTACGTGGAAACGTACTCTGGACGGTGGCCCAAATCACTTTTAAGCAGGAGGTTCTTCGTCGATCTGTGTGAAATTACCGTAAAATAATGTATTTCAGCAACTCGTCAGCATGGATTAATTTATCATGGAAGTAGAAGATCATTACAGTCTGCTATTGGGTATCCATACCCCGTGG
>Ga0316209_1002206_pt1 | contig 16463 bp, 17 predicted proteins | sample 6monopyrite_MG_FD_204945 | JGI IMG/M metagenome (GOLD analysis project Ga0316209, IMG submission 204945) | Microbial mat bacterial communities from mineral coupon in-situ incubated in ocean water Damariscotta River, Maine, United States -... | ecosystem: Environmental > Aquatic > Marine >...
TGAGCTTGGGGAAGGCGCCTTCTTTAAGAACAAAGAAACCGCGATGCAGGCACTATCTAACTGTTATGACTCTGAACAAGCAGACTGTTCTCAAGTTAACAATGAGCACACAAAAAACGCATAAAAATCAACTCTGAAACACCGAACAACTCAGCCATAAAAAAGTCGCTACTCATGCAGCATACGTGAGTAGCGACTTACAATCGGAAGCGGATGGTTGAAGTTTTATTCTAGCCCGAAATATTCCTGAAGCATCGAGGCTCGCCTACCGTCGAACCTTACAACTTCAGTTTATTACTAAGATAATTAATTCTGAAAAAATCAGGTTGAAAACTTACGCTTTACAAATATCTACTATTTTTATAAGAACGCACAACGAAAAACTTGACCCCGCCCTACGTGCCCCCCCTCTACGCGTTGACCTGTTGCCCCCCCTTTGCGGTCATTCAGACATCATGAAAAAAGTGACATCTTCACACCCTGCATTACTGCATTACTGCATTACTGCATTTTTCTACTATCTATCGTTTCATTCCTTAATTATTTATTTTAATTCAAAAACACGCTTGACCTGGAGTTAACTCTAAGTAGTAGAGTTGTGTCCATGGTGAATTTAAAGGCTGAAAATCAGGATGAAAAATATCAGTGAACAACGTACAGGAACGGGATTAAGTTGGCTAACACTATTTTTTTCGACAGGTACTTTGCTTTGCTGTGCCTTACCTATTCTGCTTGTTAGTCTTGGCTTAGGTGCAACTGTTGCCGCAATAACAAGCAGTTTTCCGCTATTGATCATACTGAGTGAGAATAAGACATGGATATTTATTATGTCAGGTGGCCTCCTTGCGGTGTCAGCCTGGTTAATGTGGCGCACTAAAGGGAAATGTCCTGCTGATTCTGTTACTGCTTCACAATGTCAGCGCGCAAAGTTATGGAATCAACGGCTTTGGTTTATCGCTGCAACTATCTGGGGTATTGGATTTATTGCTTCTTACATTGCTTTGCCAGTAATGCAATGGTTTGAATTGTAAATACATTAAGAGAGGTTTATATGAGATTTCGTGCTTTCTTTTTACTTGCCATGTTTTGGAGCACGCCAATGGCAATAGCTCAAGAACAACAACTTGAAGTTGATATAAGTGGTATGAGCTGCAAATTCTGTGTGCGAAATGTTGAGAAAAACTTATTGAAACTTGATGGAATTAAACAGACTACAGTGAATCTAGATAAAGGTATCGCGCGAATTGTCATGACATCAGGTAAGCAAGGTGATATTCAAAAAATAAAAGAATTGATATTAAAGGCCGGATTTACACCGGGTGATGTGCGCGTGGTTAAAAGCACTAAGTAACGATTAAACGTAGAGCAATTATGATGACAATCAAAGTAGAAGTATTTTCATCTCCAGGTTGTGGCAAGTGTGGCCATGCTAAGGACGTGTTACGAAATATAACCGAAGACGAAGGTTTCGAGAGCATACAATGGCGAGAAGTTAATATCCTTGAAGAGCTGGATTATGCTGTGGAGTTAGGCGTGTTATCTACACCTTCAATTGCAATTGATGATGAATTAGTCTTTTCAAGTTTGCCGTCCGCAAAAAAACTTCGCGCTGAATTGTTAGCTCGTTTAAGTAAGGAAAACTCTTAATGCTTACCTTATTACTTCTCACATCAGGTCTTTTAGGTTTGTTAGCATTTTTTGAGCCCTGTACTATTGCGACACATACTTTATATTCAGTTAAGGTAAATCAACCTAAAGATAATAAGTTGTGTTGCCAAAGTTTACTTTCTGTATGGTTGAGTCGTAGCTTTTTATTAATTTCGATTTTTGTTTCTGCTGTGTTATTCACAAGTCCACCAGTTTGGGGTGAAATAATACCAAGTATTATTTTGTCAGTGATGGCGATTGTTTATCTTGTTTCTCGTTTTATCTATATCCCCGTACCCCATCTTGAATTTCATAAGTTGTTGCCGGGTTCTAAACACCTGCCGTACAGCATCCAATTAGGGTCAACATTACCAGCATGTACATTACCGTTGATTGTAATCGTTACTGGTATGTCTATCACGCTTGATTCAATTAGCTATGCAGCACTAGCTGGATTTTTATTTTCATCCCTTTTTACCGCACCGATGGTAATTGCATCTACCAAAGGATTAAATGATAACAGCCTGGAATTATTAAACAGAGCCGCAAAAGGCAGCCCTTATCTAACCGCAGTATTATTGTTTGGGTTAGCTTTATATTTATTAGTCCCATCACTTGAAATTAACATTACAGAATTTAAAGAAACATTAACTCAAGCAAGTTGGGCAGGCATTGGTTTGGCATTTCTGGCAGGTTTCGTCTTCAGTTTTAATCCTGTTTCATTTGCCTCTGTGCCTGTCATGTTGGCTTATGTCACAAAAGCACATGAAGAACGCCGCGCTTTGTATATGGGAAGTGCTTTTGTTGCTGGCCTGATTACAACACACGTGATTCTTGGTGTAGCTTCTGCTTTAGGTGGTGAATGGGTTAAAAGTATTATGGGGCGACAATGGGGTTTAGTTCTAGGCCCAGTATTAATTATAATGGGGCTTATGTGGCCAGGCTGGTTAAAGATTCGTTTACCGTGGCCTGGTATCAAAGGACAAAAGGCAACAGGTATCTGGGGCGCTTTTCTTCTGGGTATTCCCTTTTCAATTGCAGTCTGTCCATTTTGTACGCCAGCATTACTGGTAGTTTTAACAGCGAGTGCTGCAATCGGTTCTGTAAGTTTTGGATTTGGTTTGTTACTTGCTTTTGCACTTGGTAGGAGCATACCCGTTATATTAGGCGCATGGAGTATGGGATGGCTGGAGTCATTAAAAGTATTGTCACGATATCAAAAAGGGCTTGAAGTCATAGCGGGTTTGGTATTAATAGTTATCGGCCTATACTTATTAAACGAATATTTCTTTCTTGTTGAATATTAAAAAATAGCATGTATAAAATTGGTGAAGTCACAAAATTAACTGGTATGTCTGCTGATACATTGCGTTACTATGAAAAATTTGGTTTGTTACCGAATATTTCCCGCAATGAATCAGGCGTACGTCAGTTTGATGACAAAGATTTATCACGACTAAAGTTCATTAAACGTGCACAAAGTATGAATTTCCGTTTGGAAGAAATAAAAAAATTACTTTCTATGCGAGAAGATCCGCAGCATGCCAAGAACAGTGTTCGTCAACTTACTGCGGATAAACTTAAAGATATTGAAAGCCAGGTGACCGAACTCACTACACTCCAGAATGAACTGAGATTGTTACTGAATCTTTGCCGTGGAAGTGAAGAGGGTTGTCCGATAATCGCAGATATAAGTGCTGATAGCGAACCTCGCAAGTAGTTTAATTTGTGGCTTATTATATTTTAATTTATGTAGTACTGTCGCTATACACTGAAGGTAAATTGAGTATTTCGAAGTTTAAATAAATGTCCGCTAATGGCGGCGGCCTCAACCGGTCGACGCAACACGTTGCGCGGGGTCAAGTCTTTCATTGTGCGTAAATACCGCCCGCTTATTATTCGACTTATGCTCGAATAATATAAATCAAGTACTCAGCTATTTCTTTCATGCTATAAGCACCACTTTTGTAAGCCGCTACTATCGCTTCATCCCGGTGTTCGACATTTAGGGTCTTCATTAAAAATTATAAAATCATTTTTAATGAAAACTGAGCTTAATATTAGAGCACCCTTAATGACTACTTTGTCGAAAGCAGCCATCAATCATTATTCTCTAACATGTCAGCTTCTGACTACAAATGGGCAGCTTATAATTCCGCTCACATTCATTTTATCATTCCCACAATTAGCGCTTAACCTCTTCAGGCTTGCTTACCAGATAGAGCCAAACAAACCCAACAATACCAGCTATCAATGAGGCACCAAGAATACCCGTTTTAGCCATCAACAGATATTCATCCTGCCCTGCAAATCCGAGCTCAGCGACAAATATCGACATGGTAAAACCTATACCAGCCAGCAGCGACACACCGGCTATTTGAGTAAAGCGGGTGTCTTTTGGTAATACCGCAACGCCCATTTTTAATAACAGCCAGCTAACACCAGCAATACCGATAAACTTACCCAGTATCAAACCTAGTGATACACCAAGCAATACTGGATGACTCAAGGTTTCACCCAGAGAACTGAACGATAAGGGAATACCCGCATTAGCCAGAGCAAAAATAGGAATTACTAAATAAGCAACCGGCATATGCCATGCATGTTCCAGTCTTTGCAGTGGCGCTTCAACACTGTGCACGCCGTTTTCCAGTGTTTGCACCACCGCACGCAATTCATCATTAGTCATGATGCTTTTGCCGGGTTGGTGGCTAGCGTCAAATCGCTGCATCAATTCTTTAACATGCGCACTAAAACGCTCTGGGTTATATTTGGGAACAGCAGGTACAGTTAAGGCCCCCAAAATACCTGCCAACGTTGCATGAACACCAGATTGCAATAACGCATACCATAGTAATGCAGCAACAATTAGATAAGGCGCCGTTTTACGAATACCGAGCAAATTAAGCATTAGCAACAAACCAAATAATCCCGCTGCTATCGCCAATGGACCAAGCGCAATAGTTTCTGTGTAAAAAATCGCAATGACTAACACCGCTCCCAAATCATCAACAATGGCCAATGCCACTAAAAAAGTAATCAATGCTTTAGGAACTCGACTCGCCAGCAATGCTAACGCCCCAATAGCAAAAGCGATATCGGTTGCCATAGGAATGCCCCAGCCTCGAGCTGCATCGCCCTCCGGATTAATAGCGAAATAAATTAACGCAGGCACTACCATGCCGCCAATCGCTGCACCGATGGGAAGCACTGCATTACGTAAATTCGCGAGCTCGCCTACGAGTATTTCTCGTTTCAATTCCAAACCGACAACGAAGAAAAATAGCGCCATCAGACCATCATTTATGAAATGATGCAGACTCATTTCCAACAACCAGCTACCCGCGCCGATACTAACAGGCGTATGCATAAAGTGCGCATAACTGGTAGCCAGTGCCCCATTTGCTAGTATCAGGGCAATAACAGCCATAGCCATCAGCAATAAACCACTGGTGGTTTGTTGATGTATAAATTCTTCGAATGGCGTCAGAATTTTATCGAAAGTTTTTTCCAGCGGGGCGTGAAAGATACCTTTAGAGGTAAAGCCTGCTGAAGTTTTATTTTTCTCGCTCATACTCTTTTCCTACTTCTTTTTTCGTTTAGCTGGCGGTGACGGCTCACTAAATAGCCATTCACGCGCCGTCTCGGTAATTTCGACGACTGCTGGATGAGAAATCTTGCGTTCCACAGAAATGGCATAAAACTGCTCACGAACTTCATCTGTCTGTCCGATAGCAACTACTCCATATTGTTTTTCAACCTCTGCAGCGATTGGTGTAGGCGCAATAAACACCCCGGCACCCGCCTGACCAAAGGCCTTCATTAAGGCACTATCATCAAATTCACCGACTATACGAGGATGAATATGAAGTTTATCGAACCATTTCAATAATCGGCTATATGCTACGGTCATCTCACCCGGCAGCAACATGGGCGCACCATTAAGGCTTTGTGGAAAATCTTTTTTTAAAGATTTCGCCTGCTCAGGAACCACAAAAAAGCTAATACCACATTCGCCTAACTGATGATTAAAACCACGTACATTTACACCCTGTGGAATTGGGCTATCTGCAATTACTAAATCAATTTTATGCAGGGCCAAATCAGCCAGTAAAACATCGAGATTATTCTCTCGACAGACGATACGTATAGGGTCAGGTAATTTCAGCGTTGGTGCCAATAAACGATAGGCAATAGACTTGGGAACGACATCGGCCACACCCACTTTAAAAACCAGAGGCCTTCCGCTCGGCTGGTTGCGCACCACCTCTTCAAGCTCGCCACCCAATGAAAAAATTTCATCCGCATAACTTAAAGCTAGTCGACCTGTCTCTGTTAACTCCAGGTTTCGACCAACGCGGTTAAATAATGCTTCGCCTAAATTTTCTTCCAGTAGACTGAGTTGACCACTGATAGTCTGAGGAGTTAGATGCAGGCGTTCACTGGCAAGGCCAACACCACCTTCTTTTGCCACCACCCAAAAATAATGCAGATGTTTATAATTAATCATAGCCTGATCATTACTTCGTTTAATACGAACAGTATATCGATAATATTCGATTTTTACATAAAATAAAATAGCTAAAACCAGGTTCAATGGCTGGCTCGGCAAATACCTGTATGAATATGCACTGCGTAATGCCGAATGAAGAGGCAGCAGTCCAGCAAATACAAGTGCTAACAACTCAATAATAAAAAATGGCGCTACAGCTTAGCCTGTTTATCACAATTTCTGTATGGGTTCTGCACAAGGTGGAAGGACATTTTATGTAACTGTATCTCCATGAAAGAATACAGTTTTCAACGATAAAATCCGGATGCTAAAACAACCGTTAATACCTGTTAATAAGGTGATTAAAATCTCTTCGTGATTTCCTAATTACGTTGTTTTAATGCGTGACAAAACTAAGAAATAAATAAGTTGCAAGGATCACTGAAACCCACATAACCATACTACCCACATGATAGGTGCGTGAAAGTAATCCGCTCGCACCTTCGTTTTGTCGAGAAATAAAAGCTAACACTTGATCCAGTCTTACAATAAATCCCTGACGTAATTTATGGTCAGTAGCCCATATTTGACTAAACATTTTTTGCAAGGCATTGGGCAAGACTCGACGATATAACCAGTCGAAATCCAGGCTAATAGTCAGGGTTCGACGCATTAAAGGTAACATGAGGAAAAAAGCAAATCCTGAGAACATTAATAGCTGTAGCATGTTGACCACATGCGGCACAGTATAAGGTTCGTAAGCTACCGGATAAGGCAACAGATTGTATAAAAATTCTGGCCATATACCTAAGCCAATGCACAATGCAGAAAAAAGAATCATGGCCAGCTGCATATTCCAGGGAGGGTCTGAGGGACGCATGCCCGAGTCTTTCTGGAAAAATACAAACCACGGAAATTTAATGCCCGCATGAAGAAATACACCAGCCGATGCTGCCAGCAGCATGAACCAGATGATCATTAGGCTCTCATCTGCGGCTGACTGGCTGATCATCGACTTGCTAATAAAACCAGAGGTAAATGGAAATGCAGAGATGGAAAGAGCACCAATAATGCCACAAGCGGTGGTGATCGGCATACTCTGAAACAACCCTCCCAGGTCTGTGCATTTTCGTTTCCCTGTCATGTAAAGCACTGATCCCGCTGACATCAACAGTAGAGCCTTGTAGATAATGTGCGCAAAAGCGTGAGCAGCAACTCCGTTCTGAGCCATTTGTGTGCCAATGCCGATGCCAGTCACCATAAAGCCCACCTGGTTGACAATACTGTAAGCCAGAATCCGGCGCATATCGTTTTCTAGCAGTGCGTAGATAATCCCGTAAAAAATCATGAATACACCGAAGAAGATGAGAATTTCTGCACCGGGAAAACCACGCAACAAGGCATACACCGCTGCTTTGGTAGTAAATGCAGAAAGGAATACCGTGCCCGTGTAGGAAGCTTCCGGATAGGCATCTGATAGCCACGCAGAAAATGGCGGTGCCGCCGCATTAATTAGGAAACCTGCAAGGATTAGAATAGTGCCAAACGAATTAGGTGACATGGCAGTGAATGCAGTGGAGCCAGTATCATGAATATGCGCCAATATACCCACCATCAATAATACGCCACCTAAAGCATGCACAATAAAATAGCGCATTGATACTTTATAAGAGGAGCTTCCGTCTGCAGAGAGCAACACCAGGGTAGAAGCCAGCGCCATCAATTCCCAGAATATAAACAGGCTAATCAAGTCTCCAGCGTAGACAACACCAACCGCGCTGCCGGCATAAACATAGACCGCAACCAATTCCAACACTCGCTTCTGCCTAAGTGCGTACAGGCCTCCGGCAAATGTCATAATAGAAAAGACGGTAGCAAAGAGACGGCTTAAGGTATCGCTGCGCACAAAAATCAGTTGATAATCGAGTAAAGGCAGAACAGCGAAAGATCCATCTGGCACACTCCATATCAGCCCAAGTGCCAGCAGTGGTAGACCCAGAATTAAAATAGAACGGACACTCTGCGCCACAAGCGGCAGCAGGAAAGCACCCAGAATCAGGATAAGGCCCGGTGGGAAGTCACTCATCGTCATAATAAGTATCCTTGCGCTTTAAAAAGACACCTAGCCCCTTTGCGAAAATTACCATAGCGGCGCACACCACGAGTCCATACCAGGAAAAAAAGCCAAAGGTGCCATCAATTTTAAAGTAAGGATGTGGATGAACAAAAAAATCTGCCAGCACCAAACACAGCAACATCAAAAGACCTCCACGCCAAAGCCAACGCACAGTCGCAGGTCTTACAAGCCAATGCTTTTCTTCATCTCCGCTCATACTATCCCTACCAACTTTTTCAGAGTCATCTTTAATCATGGTGTTGCCGCTATAGCCGTAGCTAATTCATATAAAGGTTGTGGATAAACAAAAAGAATCACGCAACCAACTGTAGTGATACAAATAGCAATTAGTGAAGGTAACGGTGCTTCTTTAATTCCTGCTCCAGCAAAAGCCGACTCTTTACCAGGGAAAAAAGCACGCAAAGATATCGGCAATAAATAGGCAATATTCAGTAAAGAACTCGTCATGAGAATAATCATAATGATCCATTGCTCGGACTCCATACTTCCCATTAATAAGAACCACTTACTCCAGGTTCCACCGGTAGGTGGTACACCGATGATACTCAGGCTGGCAATAAAAAATGCCGCCATGGTGATCGGCATCTGTGCGCCAATACCGCGCATTTCACTTACTTTAGATTTATGTGCCGCGACCAGAATGGCTCCCGCACAGAAAAACAAAGTAATTTTCCCAAAGGCGTGCATACCAATATGCATCGAACTACCAATCACTCCAGATGAAGTGGCCAGCAATGCGCCGATGGTGACGTAACCCAACTGACTTACTGTCGAGTAAGCCAGCCTGGCTTTTAAATTATCCTGTCGCATAGCCACCAGTGAGGCCAGCAATACCGATGCACCGGCCAAATAGAGTAAGAATTGTGTAGTTGGCAATATGGCCAGCAAATCAATACCAAAGATAAGCACACATACTTTTAATACAGTGAACACACCCGCTTTAACTACCGCAACGGCATGCAATAGAGCACTCACCGGTGTGGGTGCAACCATAGCGGCAGGCAACCAGCGATGGAACGGCATAATAGCCGCCTTACCAATACCAAAAATAAACAACGCCAGTATTACGCCGGCAACCGTCAAATTAACATTCGAATCAAATATGCCGCCGGGTTTAAAGTCCAGTGTGCCCGCGACAAACCAGGTACTAACAATGGCTAACAGGAAGAAGACTATCGATGTACTGAGTAATATTCCAAGATAAATTCGCCCGCCCTGTTTGGCTTCTTTGGTTCCCGCATGGGTAACCAGTGGGTAGGTGGACAAGGTTAATACTTCGTAAAAAATAAACAGAGTGAACAGGTTTTCTGCAAAGGCAATGCCCATCACGCTGCCAATAGCGATGGCAAAACAGGTATAGAATCGAGTTTGATTTTCTTCCTCATGGCTACGCATATAACCAATGGCGTAAACCGTTGTAACAAGCCAGAGGAAACTGGCAATCAAGGCAAAAATCATTCCCAGTGGCTCAATATTAAAACTCAGCTGCAAGCCCGGTAAAATTTCCCACCATTGCACGTTGATGCTTGCGCCGTCCTTAACACCCTGATAAAGCTGAATCACAAAATAGAGCAACAGCAGGCTGGTACTTATCGTCACACCCTCACGCAAATTAGGTTTACTTCCCGTCGCCACAATGCCGATCACTGCAAGTACTGGTATTACAATACTTAGCTGAAGCATGCTCTCCAGGGAAATACTCATGGAGTCACCCCAAACAAACTTTGAGACGCAGCCTGTGCAACCTGCACACTAAGCCGAGTATCTATACCGAAATAAATATTCGCTACAACCATTGTCCAAATAGGTATCAGCAGTGAAAGCGGTGCTTCTTTAATATTTTCTCTACCGGCAATTGGTGGCTTGAAATAAGCCGCTTCGACAATACGCCACACATAAACTATGGCTAATAACGAGCCTAACAAAATAAGCAAGGTCACTGGCCACCAGCCATTTTCTATAGTGGCCATAATCAGATACCACTTGCTGACAAAGCCAACGGTTAATGGCACACCTATTAGGCTTAAACCGCCTATTACAATCGCCGCCATCGTATAAGGCATTTGGCGACCTAAGCCATGAAACTGAGTTAATTGCACACTACCAATGCGGTAAACCACAGCAGCCAATGCTAAAAATAAAGCGCTTTTCATCAGGGCATGATTAAACAAATGCAACAAGGTCGCCATTAAACCGGTGACACTACTCACACTGAAGCCCACAATCATGTAGCCAATCTGTGCGATGCTTGAATAGGCAAACAGATGTTTGACATTGGTCTGGTAGATAGCCGCGAATGAAGCGACAAATATTCCCATTAACCCCAGTACTACAAACAGCATTTGCAACGGCAATGCGGTAAAAGAAAAACTAAGACCAAATATAGAAAAGGTAAACCGGATCAGTAAGTAAACAGCAACTTTTGTGGCCGTCGCAGCAAAAAAAGCAGCCACTATAGAGGGCGCGTAGGCATAAGCATTCGGCAGCCATAGATGAAGCGGGAACAAGGCCAGCTTTAAACAGACACCCACAATCACAAAAGTAAACGCCGCAAATACGGTTCGCGTATTATCCACCTCCGGTAAACGCTGAGAGAGGTCATACATATTCAAAGTGCCGGTCATCTGATACATCAGGCCGATACCGATCAAAATAAAAGTCGCACCGATGGTACCCATAATTAAATATTGATAAGCCGCCCAGAGCGCACGTCTGTCTTTACCCAGCGCAATTAAAGCGTATGCCGACAGAGAGGATATTTCGAGAAACACAAAGACATTAAAAGCATCAGCTGTGGCAACTATGCCAAGCATTCCAGCGAGGGATAACAGATACAAGATATAAAAAAGTGTATGCCGATCTTCTGGGATCTCTTGTTGTATGCTGGTATGAGCAGCAAATAGTACAACGGTGCTGACCGCAGAAATAATTAGTAACAGGAGCGCATTCAGCTGATCAATACGATACTCAATGCCCCAGGGAGCATCCCAACCACCTAATGTGTAACTAATCGTGCCCGAATCCATCACCTGCTGCAGTAAAAGACTGCTAATTAAAAAGGCTAAACCACTCACTATTAGAGCGAACAACCATACCAGGCGTGATCGTGTTAAAAACAGGCATAAGGGTGCTGCCATCAGCGGCACAATAACCTGCAAAATCGGCAAATGCGTTAACAATCCAGATTATCCTTTTCTTGTATTTCTTCTTCTTCGATACTGCCGTAGGCTTCTTTAATACGCACCGCCAGCGCAAGCCCCAAAGCAGTGGTGGCAATGCCTACGACAATCGCGGTAAGAATTAAAACATGTGGTAAGGGATTCGAATACTGCTCTATGCCTTCTGCCAGAATTGGCGCTGTACCACCATCCACCTTCGCCATACTGATATAAAAGATAAAAACTGAAGTCTGAAAAATAGACAGACCAACAATTTTTTTAATCAGGTTGCCATGGGCAATAACGATGTAAAACCCAATCATCATCAGCACCACCACAATCCAGTAATTATAGAGCCCAATTATCATGAATCATTATTCTCTTTATTCTGTTGATCGATTCTACGACCCGCAAAGTTGAAAAAAATAATGACCATCACCGCGGTAACGGTTATGCCCACACCTAATTCTATTAACAAAATTCCCAGATGCTGGCCTGCCACCGGGTCGGCCGATAATGCATTGTAATCAAGAAAGTTTTTACCATTTAACAAAGATACTATGCCTACACTGCCATATAACAGAACACCTACAGCAGCTAGCAACTGAATTAAAGACTGATTAATAACTCGACGCGCAGTGTTCATACCAAACAACATGGTATACAAAATAATAGCGGCCGCAAAAATCACACCTGCCTGAAAACCACCACCCGGGCCAAAATCACCATGAAACTGAACGTAAAGTGCAAATAACAAAATAAAAGGGATCAGCACTTTAGTTACAATACGCAGTATTAAATGCTCTTCATGCATACACTTGTTAAACGCATCAATCTTTGAGATATCTTTAGCAATATCCCTGGGAAGACGTACCACAGATAAAAGAGCCAGTACGCCCATGCCCGCGGTAAAGATAACCACCACCTCACCAAACGTATCAAACGCTCTGTAACTTGCTAACACCGACGTTACAATATTCGGCACACCAACTTCCTGCATAGAGTCATTAATATATCGTGGTGCAACATGGAGATGAACAGGGTCTTCAGCCAGGCCAAAATATGGCATATCCAGTGTGCCGTAAATCAACAAACTACCGGTGATAGTAACCACAACTAAAGCCAATGCCGGTTTGTGACGCGAGGGATTTTCTTCGCGCCCTGTCATGGTAATCGCTACCAGCATGAGTAAAGTAGAAATCCCCGCACCCACAGCCGCTTCCGTAAAAGCTACATCAACAGCATCCATAGCAACAAAAAAACAAGCCGATAACAAACTATATATGCCTAGCAGCATAATGATCGAAAACAGATCTTTCATCCTGACAATGGCAATGGCAGTAGCCACCAGAAAGGCCAATAAAACGATGTTGATTAAGGATTCGATGATGCCTCCTTTTCATTAGCATCATTTTTATCAAGCACTGGCATTAGCTTGTTCTGCATGGCGGCACTAGCTAATGCATGGCTTGCCGTTGGGCTGATGAATAAAGTCATTAGCAAAATTATTACGAGCTTTAACAGCACCAGAACATCAGGATTTTGCAGCATGAGACCGATTAAAATCATCGTGGTAGCTAAAGTTTCGGTCACGCCTACGGCATGCATTCGAGTATAAAAATCTGGGAAGCGCAAAATACCCAGCCCACCCGATACACACAAAAAGCTGCCAATTAGTAGAAACACCGCGCTGCTTATATCCATCAAAGTATCCATTATGAATTCTTCTTCATTGTTTTTTTCTGCTGGTCGATCCTCTTAAAAATGGATGCGTCGGAATAATGCAATACGCCAATTACACTAATAAAATTAATCAGGGCGTACACAATGGCAATATCCAGAAACTCTGGCCGCCCCATTAAAAAACCTAACAGCGAAATAAGCAGAACGGTTTTGGTACCAAACATATTAACGGCAAGTATGCGGTCATAAAGCGTCGGCCCCATGATAGTTCGTAAAATTGCCATAATCATGACAACAAGAATGGCTATGGTTGCAGCTATTAACATTAGTTTTCCAGCCTGCTAACTCGGCGATCCATTTCACCGGCTTCAAGCTCTTCAATAGATTCCCTTAACAACGCATGGATCATAAATTGATCGCCCTCTAATTTGACAGTAACCGTACCCGGTGTCAGCGTAATAGAATTTGCGTAAATGACTTTTCCTATATCTGTTTGCTGACTTGCCTTAATAGTCTTTAGTGTGGGAGAAATAGATTTTTTACCAAGCCAGATATGTTTTACAACCAATAAATTGGCTAAAACAATTTCCTTAATAAGCCAGACATAATAACCGGGAAGCTTTGATGTGATCTGCAAGGGCTGTGCTTCATGATCAACCACATCCATACGATGAGCTATGTATAGCACCAAAACAATAGACAGAGCACCAAGTGACAGCATAAGCGGCGTATTGTGCCCAGAATTAAGCAACCAGAATACAACTAAAGACAGGGATAAAAATATCGTGTGTCGCATCAATAGCCTGCTATTTGAGAAAATTCAAAAAGCTTATGAAAGTATGAATATTTATAATATAAATAATGAGTGATCATCATTTAATTACCCCATTTTCTATTTTTATTATTATGCACGTCTAATTCATCTTCGGGCAGACTTATTGTGACTATCTCGTACTTGCCTACGCTCATCAGCCAGGCCTGAAAAAGATACCAGCATTAACTACCCCTGGCTTTTTTAATGATTCTAGCTGAAAAATCTGAAAATGTTATATTTAACGCTATGATTAACAAATGAGTGAAATCATCTGTTCTCTTCCGTACTAGCAAACAAGCTAGATGAGCGACTGATGAAGGTGCAATTCAAGCAAACAAAACCTATAGTCAGGTATCATAGAGGTCACGAATTGCGTCGACCATAGTAGCGGTGCTATTTTTCAGCAGACCACAATAAGCTCGATAACAATAAAAGAAGAATTAAGGAAAAAGACAATCCCAGTACGTCCTGTATTTTGCTCATGTGGATACTGTCTTTTAATAGTCTCTTTAACTTTCCGCAGCGCTATGACAGCAGAACAGACTACGTAAAATTAAATAGCGAAAATTTATCAAACAATTTCATTTTGCACATCCATGTGACGCTCGACTTTACACTTCGTACAAAAGTCCCCATTTATTTTTTTGAAAACGCACTGTATAGCGCTGGCAATACAGGCAATGTAAGCGCTGTTGCTATTGCCGTTACCAGACCATCGACGACGACAGCTATACCTCACCACTCATATTCCATTGCCTAAAAATCGCTAGTTCTCTATTGGTATAGCTCCTGCTATATCGACGGTATAGATCCAGCCCGCCAGTGGTTGACCTGTGCGAGCATTTTCACGAATCAATGCTATTGCCTCATCGGCACGTTCGTCTTCACATATCAGTTCCAGTTTTACCTCGGTAATAATGCCCTCACCCAGTTCAATAGAAAAATCCCGCTCTTTGTCATCCAGTGCCTGTAGAGAGCCGGCCACATCAATGACAGATAGATTACAGACCCCCTTGCAGTAGCTGGCATTTTTCAGCGCATGAAGCACATCGGCAATGCGGTTGCGATGAATAAAAGCTTTTATTTCTTTCATGGTTAATATCCTCAATAAACAAATGCACTCTGCCCGTTTCGGAAGAGTGCATGATGGTTAATTTTTTTCTGTTTTATTTCGCGTTTCCATCCACTCATAGATCACCGGCAATAATATGAGCGTCAGTAAAGTAGAGGTAATCAAACCACCCACCACAACGGTAGCCAAAGGGCGCTGAGTTTCGGCACCGACACCGCTGGATAGCAACATCGGAATAAGACCGAGAATAGCCACGCTGGCGGTCATCATCACGGGTCGGAGCCTGAGTTCCGCGCCTTTTCGCACCGCATCATGAACCGACATGCCTTTTTCCTGAAGTTCATTCAGAAAACTAATCAGCACGATGCCATTGAGCATGGCCACACCGAACACTGCAATAAAACCAATTGCAGAGGGCACGGACAGGTACTGGCCGGTAATGAATAAACCCACCAGTCCACCGATGGTGGCAAACGGTACATTGGCGATAATTAATGTGGCGTATTTCACCGAGTTAAATGCGGTATAGAGCAGCACAAAAATAAAGAAAATCGTCAACGGCACAATAAGTGCCAGCTTGTTAAGTGCACGTTGTTGATTTTCAAATGCACCGCCCCATTCCAGCCAGTAACCCGGTGGCATATCAACCTGTTGTTTAATCAGCGCATTGGCATCGGCGACAAAACTATCCACATCACGCCCGCGAACATCCATTTGAATAACCGCATAGCGTTGCAACTGTTCACGACGAATAAAGGAATAGCCTTCCGCCACCGAAATATCCGCCAGCTGTTTCAGCGCAACGATGGAGCCACCACTGGTACGTAAAGGAATATTACGAATAGAATCAACCGACAGTTTGGCCGCGTCATCTAAACGCACGGTGATATCAAATCGCTTGATGCCACGAATTAAGCTGCTCACCGGGTCATTGCCAATACCGTTGCGTACCACGGTAAGCACCTCATCTGCGTTCATGCCATAGCGTGCCAATGCTTCACGGTTAACCTGGATACGAATCTGCGGTTTACCCAGGTTGGCTTCAAGAGAAAGGTCGGCAACACCCGGGACTTTTGAAACCGTCTCCTTAATTTTCTGGCTCAATTTATCCAGTTCAGTTAAATCTTCACCATAAAGCTTCACCGCAAGGGTGGCACGTACACCGGAAATTAATTCTTCCACGCGCATTTGAATGGGCTGGGTAAAACTAATTACTGAAGTGGGTACCGTCTTTTCCAGTTTTTCACGCATTTCGATGGCCAAATCTTCATAACTGCGATCATCTGCCCACTCGTCATGGGGCTTAAGGTCGGTGAAAATTTCCATGTAATTCACATCCGCTGTTTCACCTTTTTCGGCGCGGCCAATCATGGCTATGGTGCTATTCACTTCGGAAAATTCATTTAACGCTTTTTCCACATCTTTGGAAATTTGAATCGAGGTTTCCAGCGAGGTTGAAG
>Ga0316209_1002207_pt1 | contig 16456 bp, 12 predicted proteins | sample 6monopyrite_MG_FD_204945 | JGI IMG/M metagenome (GOLD analysis project Ga0316209, IMG submission 204945) | Microbial mat bacterial communities from mineral coupon in-situ incubated in ocean water Damariscotta River, Maine, United States -... | ecosystem: Environmental > Aquatic > Marine >...
CTCATGGCGATGCTCAGCCTGATCGGGTGCTCTGAAGAGCAGACGACGGGCGGATCTCCGAACGGCGCGCAGACTGCGCGCGCCGCCGACCCCCGCCCTTCGATCGTTCTGATTGTAATCGAGAGCCTGCGCACCGACGCCCTCGCGAGTTACGGACGCGACTTTGCGAGCCCGCTTCCGCTCGAGGGTCGTTCCGCCACGCCGACCCTCGATCAACTCGCGCAATCCGGCATTCGTTATGCGTGGGCGATCTCCGCATCGCCCGCCACCGTCACCAGCCATGCCTCGCTCTTCACCGGGCTCGAACCCCAGGAGCATGGCGCCGGCCTTTGGACGGAACTCGCAGCAGAGGATGGGCTCGAAACCATCGCAGAAACCCTATCCGCGGCGGGTTATGAAACCGTGGGCTTCAGTGAGAATCCGATGGTCGGGTCGAGTTACGGACTCGACCAGGGTTTCGAGACCTTTGCGGCATTGAGCGTTGAACGCGTTGTTGCTGGGATGGCCGAGCTGCGTCCCGCGACCGACGAGTTTGATCTCCTCCGCCGCGTACGCCAGTGGTTCTCCCGCCGTGACGTGTCCCGCCCCTTCTTTCTCTACGTGAACATCGCTGACCCTCATCTACCCTACGCGGTTTCGCAGGAGAACCCTTTCCTCCCCTCCGAGATCCCCCTCGCCGACATCCCGCGTGCCCTCGGCAATACCCCCGCCCGCCACGCCGTCTGCGAAGCGCTGCCCACACGCGATGTCGTCGACCTGCTCGCCTCGCTCTATCTCGGTGAAGTGCTCGACGCGGACCGGAAAGTCGCTGCCCTTATGAATCTGCTCAGCGGTTCCTCGGCCCAGCAGAGCGATCCGATCTCCGTCATCACTTCGGATCACGGCGCACATTTTGGCGAACAGCGGCTCCTCGGCCATGGCTTCGCCGTCGACAATCGAGCTCTCCATGTGCCCTTGATCGTGACCGGAACCGCGGCGGCGAACGAGGCCCAGGGCTCGGTCGTCGAACAGATGCTCGCGCAGCGGCACATCGCCGACTCCGTCCGATGTTGGGCGGGCCTAACACAATCCTGCGAGGACGCGCTACCGACCGACGATGAGAACCCCCTCAACGAGCCGATCGTTTCAGTGGTCGGCAATGAACCCGTGCGCCACCCCGCCGCGTCCGTGATTGATTCCGGCTTCACCGACCAGCGAAACCACTACGCGAACGCCTATTGCGATCCGGAGACAGGGTTGCAGAATCGATCCGTCGCCTATCACCAGCCGCCCTTCAAATACATCTGGCGCGCAACCGGCCCCGCTTCTCTGTTTGACCTCAGCTGGGACACCCCCGAGCGCTCCGACCAGATCGAGCGACAGCCGGAGGTCGCTCGCGACCTCGCTGCAACCGTCGGGGCACTGGTCGAACGCAGCCGGCTCGACCAGGTACACCCGCAGCCGCAAAATCATGGGGCCCTCACAGACGCCGCGAAACGCGCCTACGACGCCGGCATCGAAGCGATGGTCTCCTCTCAGGAAGTTGCGACCGACGCGGTCTGGTTCGCGCAGGAGATCCAGAAGCTACGCCCGGCTCCCGAGGTCGCAGCATGGATCGAGAAGCAGATTCCTCTGCATGCAAACGACCCCTACTTCCCGATCATTGCGACGGACCAGCTCTCCTCTATCCCGATCACCGAAGAGGTCCCGCCTGGGCTCACCGCTTTCGGGTTCTATCTACTCTCTGCTCTCGCTGGCCCCGACGACCTCGCCATGCAGCACCTGTCGGACTACATCTTCATGAAGGACACCGAGGGATATATCCTCACGCATCAAGTGAGTGCCCTGGCGTGGGCACAGATGCTCGGACGGCCCGTTCCTGAGGCGGTCGCCCAGGAGATGCCGGACCTGCTCGGGCGCGTCCACGCCGAGCACCGTGAGGATGCTCGTTTTCGAGACCTATGGGTTGAGCGCGCCGCGTTCCTGACCCTCTTCGCGGACGTGTCGCACGAAGAACTCACCTCCTGGGTCGAGACCCTCGTCGAGCATCATCTGGGCAAGGGAGACTGGGGCCATTCCGGCACCGTGGTTGAATTCAACGCCGATCGCCAGGTCGCCGAACACCCGCGATCCCATATCCGTGGCATGGCGCTGATCGTGCTCGCGCGATACCTCCACGATATGGATGAAACGGTCGACTAACACGTTCGACCGACGGGCGGGCTTCCCTCGATTCGAGCGAGTCAGTCGATATAACCCAAGGCCTTGAGCGCGCGCGCCGTATCCGCGTCGAGTGTCGTCGGCGCCGTCGCGGCTCGATTCATCACCTCGTCGCTCACGAAACGCTCGAGCGTCTCCCCGAACCGGGCGGCGAGCTCGGGCGAGATTCGGCGCTGGTCGGAACGTTCCCCTGGATCCCACGAAAGATCGTGCAGGCCGATGATCTGGGTCCCCGCCCAGTTCATCTTGTAGGGATACTGGATCATCGAAACGAGTTCGCCGAAGACCGGCGCCTCCGGAGCGCACGCGTCGCGGGCGGGGTCGCGATGTTCGTATTCAGGGGAGATGCCGAGCGCTTCGCGAACTGGACCGGGGACGTCCGCGGCTCGATCGCTCCATATGCTGATAATCGGCTCCGCCTGCACAGCTCCACTCTTCCCCGCAAGCGGCGACGGGCATTCCCCAGCGCTCGCCCAACACAACACGGCATCCTTGAGGCGACGCGTGCTGACGGGGAGCTTCGAAACGCCCGGTACGAGCTCCGGCACGCCCGTCACGACGAGAGGAACCTGAACCGAGGGCGTGCGGACCGAGTAGCGATGCCCGCTGAGCGCGTGTTCTCCCAGGTGCTCTCCATGATCTGCCGTCACGATCGTGATTCGATTGCGACCGAGGCCCGCGGCACCGAGCGCCTGTAGGACCCGCCCCAATTTTTCGTCCGCGGCGGACACATCGCCCAGATAGAGACCCCGCATCAGCTCGCGATCGCGCCCTTTGGGCGCCTTGCCACAAAGGGCGGTCGGAACCGGATAGCGGGCCACTGCGGCGGACAACTCGCGGGCGCTCGCGTCGGCAGGAACCCACCGGTTGACGTCGCGGACCGAATAGGGGTCGTGCGCGTCCATGATGTTGACGAAGACGAAGGCCGGCTTCGTCGTGTCTCGTTGACGACTCCACTGAGCGATGCGCGCTGCTAGACCGAAGAACGCCATACTCTCGTCCCCCGTGGCCTCGGCCTTTACCACATCGGCCATATTGGTCACGGAGAAATGATCGAAGCCCTGGCCGAAGCCGAAATCCGGGCTGACGAGCGAGTTTTCTGCAAAGGCCGCGGTTTCGTACCCCTCCTCATTGAGCCGTTCGGCGAGCATCGTCAGACTCTCCGGCGACACATAGACGCCATCGAGCCCGACACCGTGTTGATCCACCCGGAGACCCGAAAACATCGACGCGTGGCTCGAAACCGTCCATGACGACGCGGAGTAGGCGTGCGCGAAACGGGTGCCCTCTGCGGCGAGAGCGTCGACAGTGGGCGTTGTCCCTTCGACGGCACCGTAGGCGGAGATCGCGTCGGCGCGAACGGTGTCGAGCACAACAAACAGAATGCTGGGGCGCGGGTCTTGCGTGACGGACGTCGACGATGCGGCCGTAGGTTCCGCCGGACCGGAGTGAGAAGCCTCACTGCGATCGCCCTCAGAACACGCAACGTGAAGGCCGGCCACGAGGAAGAAGATGACAGCGACGGAAAGCCGCTTCTTCCAGCCCGCCCTCGTCCGGTGCTCACTCATCTCCAGCATGCGATTCCTTTTGCTCCGTCGTTCACGGAATGTGCTCCGGCAATCTTCTGCGCCGGGGTCGCGGGATCATGATAGAGCGAATCGTGATCCGCGGCGTGCGGCCCGACTGGCACGGAATCAAGTTGGGATCGGATCGGTTTTCGTCGAGGGCTTTCGGGCTATCGTCCAAACCGCTGAGACCTTGCGACTGGCCAAACCACCGGAGACCTGCGCCCCATGGAACTCGACTACGACCGCCTCGACCCCGAAATCGCCGTGATCATTCCGGCTCTTCCTGCGGAACTCGCGAATATCACGCGAGAGAATATTGGAGCCGTACGAGAGACGATGGGCAGTCGCCCGGCTCCGGCCGTGTCCACGGAATCGGAAATCACGCGACATATGGCGCCTGGGGCAGACGGCGATGTCCCGGTCATCGTCTACCGACGCCCCGCTAAAGAGACCCAGCCGTGTGTGCTCTGGATCCACGGCGGCGGCTATATCCTGGGCTCTGCTGAGGACGATCGCGCCCGCGGAATTTCCGAGCAACTCGACTGTACCGTCGTCTCCGTCGACTACCGGCTCGCCCCCGAACACCCCTTTCCGGCCGGCCCAGAAGATTGTTATTCGGCCCTTGAATGGGTCGTCACGAACGCCGAGATGCTCAAGATCGATCCGGCGCGCATCGCCATTGGCGGCGCGAGCGCGGGTGGGGGGATGGCCGCGGGACTCGCCCTGATGGTGCGGGATCGGGGCGGGCCGAACGTCGCTTTCCAGCTCCTGCTCTACCCGATGATCGACAACCTCCATGCCACGCCGTCGGGGCAGTACACGAATCATCCCGTCTGGAATCAAGGGACTTCCTTCAACGCCTGGGAGATGTATCTCGACGGCGTCCCCGGGAAGGACGCCTCGCCGTATGCTGCGGCCGCTCGGGCGGAGGACGTGAGCGGCCTTCCGCCCGCCTATATCTGCGTGGGCGCCGAGGACTTGTTCCGCGACGAGGACATCGAATACGCCCAGCGACTCTTCGCCGCGGGCGTACCCTGTGATCTCGCGGTCTATCCGGGACTCTTTCACGGCGCGGATTCGTTCATGCCGACGGCGACGATCAGCCGACGGCTCGAGGCGGGGTTCCTGGGAGCGCTCCAGCAGCGACTCGGGCTCTAGTCCGGCGCCGCTAGGCGGAAGCCTCTGAGGCCGCCTCGAAGCCCGCCTTCATTCGAGCGACTTCTTCCCATCCGAAATAGCCTGTGATGCCCGAGTCGTCGTAGAAGACGAGCGGCCCTTCGCAGAGGAAGAAGTACTCCGTGTCTTCTAGGGCCTCGGTCTTCTCGTGGATCATGCCGTTGCGCTCGTACACGTAGTCGCCGGCTTCAAAGACACCGTCGCGGATCTCGAGCTTGCCCGAGATGATGTAGGTATGCGCCGACGAGAGGTGCTTATGCGGCACTGCCACGTAGCCCTTCTTCCAGCGGAAGAGCACCGCCCACTGCCCGCTCTCTTCGCCGACGAAGAGCACTTTGATGAAGGCCTTTCCCTCAAGGTCGTTCGGAATCCAGCCCTCTTCCCCGCCCTTGACCAGCGTGTCCATCAAGTTCGGGTTCATCGGCATCATGTGGCTCGGCGCGGACATAACAAAGACTCCTGTCGGACGTGAATCGGTTCCGGAACGGGCCGTCGCTTACGGCCCGGCTTCAGACTCAGAGGATTCGTCCCCTCCTCCGGCGATCGTTTGCATGAGGGGGCCCTCTGCGCGCAGCATGTAGCACGGGCCTGGGCCGGCCAGCGGCGAGCCACTGCCCTGTGGGCGCGCGACCGGAGAGGGTTCAAGCGAATCGGAGATGGCCGCCCCCACCTGCGTCATCCCCGGCGCCAAACAGAGCAACGCAGACAACAGACACAGATCCGACGGATCATCGCCGAATTGCTCCGAGCAATAGCGCGCCATGCCGCCGCCGAGGGAACGATCGCTGAAACTCTCAAGGCGTTCCGTCAAGTCAACCCAGGGCGCGTCGGCCATCCCCGGGCCGAGTCGGTTTCGCTCAAGCCCGGTCATCGATTCGATCTGCCAGCCCATCAAACTGACGCTCGCCGCGAGTCGCACTTCACTATGGCTGTGCAGCGCTTCGCCAGTCGCACCACAGGGAGCGTACTGCGAGTCCGTCAATCGGATCCGAAGCAGGCTCTTGCCGACTTCTTCCGGAAAGAACGCGTCAAAGAACACGGCTCGCCGCGCAACGCGCTCGCCTTCGTCGCGCGCTGCCGCCTGCGACGGCTCGTTGGATCGAATCTCTTGCAGCCGAGAGACCGCCGCACTCAGTTCCTGAAAGAGCGTGTTCACATGGGTGCAGCCGAGGGGGCCACCGAAGCATTGTTTGAGGTCCGCGCGAAACGGTGCCCCCAGCTTCGTTCCGATCAACCCCTTGAGGCGATCCATCGGATCCCGGCAGCATTCGCCGCGCGTGGCCCGGTTGGCTTCATGCATTACATGAGATTGGTCCCAGTCGAGCTGCTGAAGCTCGCCCGTTTCCACATCGAAGCGACCCATCAGGGACATGTTGTGAATGATTCCGGCGGTCGCGATGCGGCCGGCGAGCTCCATTAGTCCGGACTTTCGCAGGTCGAGAATATCCGCACGGAAGTCGATGGACGTTCCGGGGCCCTGCGAGAAAGCAATGTCGAGACATCGCGTGTGGGCGGGTTCGGGCGCCGCCGCCAGAAGGGACGAAGCCTCAGAATCAGAGATTTTACTCATGCGGGTGAGTCGGTTCCTTGGGCCGCCGTCGAAAGCGTCCGAGAGAGGAATACACGGGACAGCGGGGGCTCAGTCGTAGATCGTGCGCCCAGCGCCCACGGGCCGCGCCTCCGGATAGACCGCACTCAGCTCTGCGGCAAAGGCGGGATCTTCGAGGCGATCGAGATCGAAGCGAAGCGAGTTCCCGCGACGTTCGAGGTCCCGGTCGAATTCCGCCTTCACATCTTCGAAGGAGAGCAGGTCGTCCGCGAGGCGCGCCCTCTCCGCTTCGGTCTTGTACACATCCGACTTCCAGAGAACGCTGACCCTGAACGCGTCGAGAGGAGCTCGGAACACTTCCTCGCCGCGATCCTGAACACACCACGTCCCCGAGCCATCGTTCGCCGGAGCCAGCTCGGCCCGCGCCGTCACGCGCTTGGTTCCGTCACCGAAGGGTCCCACGCGTTCCACCTGATGGAACATGCGGTGGTTGTCTCCGATCAAAGCCGTGTTCGCCATTTCTCCGACGTGGCGATGAGGAGGCTTGTCTGGGCCGTCCGCCCAGTAGGCGAGCCCGCCCTCGTCCACGTCGTTCATCCACCAGATCGCCGTCGCCTGCACGATCTCCCAACGTTCAAAGAGGCCCGACCACAACATCGTGCGCAACAGCCACATCGGCGTGTTCTTCCGCTCGCGTCCTCGGAACTTCGGATTGTCCGTATGCGCGGGCCCGTGCTCCTCAAGCCCCACCATCACATTCACATACACGGAATGCGGAAGGATGACCTCGGCGTCGTAAAATTTGCGTGACGCCTCAAAGTAAGGCTCGCAGTCGACGAAGAGTTCTACCCCCTCGGCGCGATAGTCCGCGTGGACCCAGTCCTGCTGGAACCAAAGCGCACTGCTCGCTTCGTCTAGATCCGCGTCCGGCCGGTACCAACCGCCGAGCGGCGTGTACGGCGCGTTCGCTTCGAGGAGTGAGAGAACCGGATCGAGATCCGGAAGTACGTCCCGGACCAGGATCGGCGGGTCGGCCCAATGAAAGTCGTTCGCTGCATTCGCCATAGACAGAGACGATACGAGGGATCTTCGATCGCGCCAGATCCCGCAAACACCCCTACGGGGCTCTACTGCATCGTGATCGCGGTCTGAAAATGAGGCCGCGCACTCACCCGTTCGACATAGGCTTTGAGGTTCGGCATCTCGTCCGTCACGCAGCCGACGCGATTGCTCATGAAACACGCGTGCCCGAGCATCACATCCGCCGCCGAGAAGTCGCCGATCAGATATTCCTTGCCCGCCAGCGCCGTATCGATCGGCGCAAGGGCCTTGCTCAGCAGGCGCTGGGCCTGGCCGAGTGCGGTCTCGTCGCGCCGGTCCGGCGGAAGCAGAATCGTCTGCACGACGATCGTGTTGACGGGCGGCATCACCATGCCCTCGCAGTAGTGGAACCACTGCAGATACTCGGGATATTCCTTCGCCTCCACCGCCGGCTTGAGGCCGCCATTCTTGTGGCGCTCAAGGATGTACTCGACGATCGCGCCGGATTCCCACAGCGTCAGGTCGCCGTCCTCGAGAACCGGAACACGGCCGAGCGGATGGCGGGAACGATGCTCGTCGGATTTCAGATCCTTCGGATGAAAGGCCATCTTGTTGATCTCGTAGGGGAGCTCGAGTTCTTCGAGCAGCCAGACGATGCGGCCGGCGCGGGAATTCGGAGCGAAGTGAAGCTTGAGCATGGACGGGTCTCCTGGTTGAGCGGGAGACTATACGACAGGCGGCCCCAGGCGTCGGCGCCCGAAGACGCGTCGGGCCCGCTCGCCGCGCCCTCCGATCTCGACCCGATTGATCGGTCATTGTCGTTGCGGGAGAATCCCTTGAATGGCTCTCGCCGGAACGCGCCATTCGCTTGCGATCTCCGTGCACGAGACCTCCACAGAATCGGATCGAAATCCCAGATGACCGACAACCATGTCCCGGCGACCGCGATCCGAGTTCTCGTGTTATGCCTCCTCATGCTCCAGCTTGCGTGCTCCGCTGATTCTCAGCGGGACGCCGTCGCGAGCCGGACGTTCGAGATGCCGGAAACCGGAAGACTTACGATCGAGGCAGCGGACCTGGAAGACGTCACTCAGGTGGTCTTGATTCTGCCCATCTCCGATGAGGGCCCGGCGGACGTGGCGCGCGAAACCCTCATCGCGAATCTCGGCGGCGAACGACTCGACACGAAGGCGGAGCCCATCCCGGAGCGTCCCGGTCGATTCAGGGTGAGTCTGTCTCGAGAGCAGCTCGGCCAAGGGCTCTCGATGATCGAGGTCGCCACGATCTCGAATCATCCTCTCGGTCTGCGCAGATTCGTCCTCGACGTGAAAAACGGGCCGAATCAAGGCTCGGAGCGCTGAGACACGCGCTCCCTTGCCGCGAATTTGCACCTCGGCTGCCTCTCGCGAGGTTCGCTCTGCAGGTTTCTTCCCTACCGCTCAGCCCTCCCCGTATAATCGAATCTGGCGCTCACTTTGAACCCATCGAGCGCTGCGCCTCGTCCTGCCCGCTCTCAAGGAAAGCCCTCACCGACCATGCTGACCCTACGCCTCCGGCCGCTGTCCCTCCTGCCCCTGCTTTGCGCACTTCTGCTGCCCCTCGCTGCATCGACCGCGATCGCCCAGGTCTCCTTCGTCGCCTTCGAAAGCGGACACGTTCGACCCATCACGCTGTCTCCGGATGGGACGCGGCTCTTCGCGGTGAACACGCCGGACAACGCCCTCGAAATCTTCTCCGTCGATGCGGGTGGTCTGACGCGGACCGGCTCCGTTCCGGTTGGCCTCGAACCCGTCGCCGTCGCGGCCCGAACGAACGACGAAGTCTGGGTCGTTAATCATCTCTCCGACAGCGTGAGCATCGTCGACCTGTCCGGGCCTGTCCCCACTGTGACGCGCACGCTTCTGGTCGGTGATGAACCGAGAGACATCGTCTTCGCCGGAGCCGGCGGAAACCGCGCGTTCATCACCACCGCGCATCGCGGCCAGCACCGTACCGACCCTTCCATCGCGAGCGTGTTCAGCGCCGGCAACCCCGCGGACCCGCGCTTCACCACCCAAGGTATCGACCGCGCCGACGTCTGGGTCTTCGACGCCCTCGCCCTCGGCAATGCCCTGGGTGGCGTCCCAATCGACGTCCTCACTTTCTTCTCCGACACCCCCCGCGCCCTCGCCACCGACGGAACGAACGTCTACGTCGCGGCCTTCATGTCGGGCAATCAAACCACGACCATCGGCGAACCCGCTGTGCCGAACGGCTTCGATAGCGCTGGGCCGTCGGGAGCGGCGCCCGGCGGCGTTCCTGGCCCGGATGACAACGCGGGCGGCGCCGCCGCACCCGAAACGGGGTTGATCGTCAAGTTCGACGGCACGGATTGGCGCGACGCGGCCAACCGCACCTGGAATGGGCTCGTCCCCTTCAGCTTGCCGGACAGCGATGTCTTTACGGTGAACGCCAACACGCTCGCGAAAGGAACGGTCTACAACTCGGTCGGCACGATTCTCTTCAACATGGCCATCAATCCGACGAGCGGAAAAATCTACGTCACGAATACCGAGAGCCCTAATCATATTCGCTTCGAAGGACCCGGAGACCACGGCAACACGACGGTTCAGGGGCGACTCTCGGAGTCGCGCATCTCCGTGCTCGATCCCGGCGGTCCGTCGATCGATGTTCAACACCTCAACCAACACATTAACTATGCGGCCCTTCATACCGACGCCGGCGCCAACCACGCCGCGATCGATGCCCAAATTCAACACAGCCTCGCTACGCCCATGCAGCCGACGATCTCGAGCGACGGTGAGACCGTCTACGTGCCCGCGTTCGGCTCCTCGAAGATCGGCGTATTCACGCGTACGGAGCTCGAGGACCCCGCCTTCGAAGCGAACTTCGATCCTACGATCCAGAGCGCGGACTACCTAACGACCCTCGGCGGTGGCCCTAGTGGCGTGGCACTCGATGAGACGAATCACCGACTCTACGTGATGACCCGCTTCAATAACGCGGTCGAGATGATCGATCTGAATACCCAGGCGACCTGGGCTGTTCATCCGCTCCATAACCCGGAGCCGGCCTCGGTCATCGAGGGGCGCCCCGTCCTCTACGACGCGGTGCTCACCTCCGGAAACGGCGAAGCCTCGTGCTCAAGCTGCCATATCTTCGGCGACTTCGATGCCCTCGCCTGGAACCTCGGCGATCCCGATGGCGGCCTCGGAGTCAATAATCAGCCCCAGCCGGATCCAGTCCTCGAGTTCACCCAACCGCAACAGCCCTTCCATCCCATGAAGGGGCCGATGACGACCCAGACGCTTCGGGGCATGTCGACCCATGGCGCGATGCATTGGCGTGGGGACCGCGCGGATGGATTCTTCGGTACGGATTCGTGCACAGCGCCGGGCTATGCCGAGGCGAATTCGACCAATGCTCCTTGCGATGAAGACCAGGCCTTCCGCAACTTCATTGTCGCCTTCGAAGGCCTCGTCGGAAAGCACGGCAATGTCACGAATTCCGAAATGCAGCAGTTCGCCGACTTCATCTTGCAGGTGCAGCTTCCCCCGAATCCGGTGCGCTCCTTCGATGACTCACTTCGCAATCAAACAGCGCCTCTCGGCAGCGAACAACGAGGCTCGGACGCTTGGTTCACCTGCGGGCCCGGCACAACGGAATGCGCGCAGCTCGACGCGAACGCCACGGATACGGTCGAAGATTGCGATGGCTGCCATAGCCTCGATCCCGTGAACGGCTTCTACGGAACCGGCGGCGAAGAAAGCTTCGAAGGCGTGGTCCAACATATGAAGGTTCCGCACCAACGCAACATGTATCAGAAGATCGGGATGTTCAGCGCCCCCGGTCCTCAGGTTCGCGGGACCGGGTTCTTGCACGATGGGTCCGTCGACACGATGAAGCGATTCCTCGAGTCGCCGCTCTTCAATACAAGCGACCAGGACGAGCGCGACCTCGAAGCCTTCATGTTGGCCTTCCCCTCGGACATCGCGCCGATTGTCGGTCAGCAGATCACGATCACGCCGGCCACCTTCGCGGATCCCCGAGTCAACGGGCGCATCTCACTCATCGACTCCCTCGCGAGCCAGTCCTTCGAGTCGAAAGTTCTGGGAGGCGTCGTGACACAATGCGATGTCATCGTGAAGACCGTCGAAGGGGGCGTCGAGAAGGGCTACGCCTCGAGCGCTGGCGGGATGTACACGCCGGATGACGGAGGCGCGGCCATCACCGAAGCGGCCCTTCGCGCGAAGGCCGATCCGAACGGCGACGGGCAGACGCTGACCTATACCGCGGTCCCACCCGGCGCCTCAACGCGGATGGGCATCGACCGCGATGAGGATCTCGTCTTGAACGGCGTCGACAATTGCCCCGCCGCACCCAATGGTCCGGGCGGAGGCACCTGCATCGCCGGCGACACGGCTCTGCTCGGAACGGAATGTCTGCTGGGTGCCGCTTGCGGCACCGGAGGCATCTGCTCGATCGCCCAGGAAGACACCGATGCGAACACCGTCGGAGACGCCTGTGAGCCCACGATCGTCCCCGAGCCCGCGAGTGGCACGCTGCTGATCAGCGGACTGGGCGCTCTCGTTGGGTTGGCGAATCTGCGACGACGGCGCGAGGCCATCGGCGCCTAGCATCACACCCGAATCAGAGCGATCACGGCCCCAAACAGGGCTGAGGACGACCCAGCGTCATGATCCGTCCATCGAAGACGTCGACGGCGGGCTGGTTTCTGACCACGAATCGTTCAAAGGCCGAGCCGCTTCCCGCGCCCTCGAAAGTGAGTTCCTCCTCCGCGCTTCGCACGCGAAACTGGAGCCGGCCTTGGCTTGCCTCAAGGCGCTTCAGGTGCGCCGCGGCGGAGCGATGCCCGGCCACAAAAGAAACGAGCAGAGCCGAGTCCGGACTCCGGCGCTTCGCTTCGATCTGATCCACCCTGAGCAGCGCATCATCGACGTTCCGCGAAAGCCTCAACCACTCGGGGAAGACGTAGCTATTCGCACGCCCCGCGTCGCTACGTAGGTTGCTCCACATCGTCAGCGAGTATTTCGTCTTGAGTCCGAGGTGCGGCGCGGCTTCGTTCAAGCAAAAGAGTCCGACGAGTACCCACGCCATCACGGCCACGGCCCGCGGCGCGCCCCGGAACGAAGAAGCCTCCCGCTCAACCGGCGAATCGCCCTCTTCATCTCCTGCGCCACCGGACCTGGCCGCGCTCAGATCCCGACGCGCATTCAGCACAAGTCCGGCAAGCCCCGAGAGCGCGATCGTGAGGAACAGAAGACGCGACGGGAACTGCCCAATCCCGAGTTGTCCCGTCTGCGACAGCGCAGCGGTCCAGAAAATGCTGGCGAGAACGAAGGCCGCGGCGACGACGCCCGCCCTCTTCAGGGTCGGCCGTGCCAGCTCTTCCCAGTCTGACCGCGGTAAGAAGACGAGGGCCAACGACATCACCACGAGGCAGGTCGACATCGGCCCGACCAGTGCGACGTTCGTGAAGAAGGCCCAGACGTAGGCGACGCCGATCCGCGGTCGGAAGAGAAGCAAGGGCAGAAGCAGCGCCTCCATCATGAAGGAGAGCCAGGGCGTCACGTCGAGCAGAGGAACGAGCGGTGCGGCGAAGGGGATACGTCGACCGAGCTCCGCGTTCAGCATGCCGGCGCAGCTCTGCGCTGCATCCAGAAAGTCGGCGTTGAACTTATTGAGTGCGACCATCGCAAACGCGACCGCGGCGAGCGCACGAAGCGTTCCGAGCATTCGCGCCGCCGCGGTCTCGGCATCGTCGCGATCGAGCAGAACGTGTCCTGCTGCCGCGAGAGAGACGAAGACGAGCAATCCTTTTTCTGCAAAACCCGACGAGAGTGCGTTCGACGAAATCGCGACGGCGACATCGATCAGGTGGGCGAGCGCCAGCGCGACGAGGAGAACCTTGCGCGGGCCTGCGACTACGACCGCGGCACAGATCGCATACACGCCCCACCGCGCCGGCGGAGCCGTGCTCGCAATGCTCGCAAGAGACGCCTCCCACCCGCCTCGATATGAGGCCTCGATCGCTCCGCGAAAGATAAAGGGCCGCAAACAGACCATCGCCTGCGCCAGACAGAAGAGTCTGAGAATCAGGTCGAGAGATCGGCTCGCTTGCGCGTTTCGCGACATCGGGTGTCAGCCGCCGCGAATCCAGTCGACGATCATCGCCGCCGCTTCGGGCCCCACGTCCTCCTGCCAAAAGTGGCCGGCACGTTCGAGTGTCGTATGGGGTTGCCCGGCAGCGCCCGGAACGCGCTCACGAAAGATCTTCTCCCAGCCCCGAGTCGCCGGGTCCGAGTCCCCAAAGATCGTCAGAAACGGGCCCTCGAAGGAAGCGAGGGCTTCCCAGGTCGCTCGATTGATGGCGGAACCCGGGTCCGACGTCGTCACGGGGATCAGGAGCGGAAAATGCCGGACGCCGGCCTTATGCCACTCGCTCGGGAACGGTGCGTCGTAGGCCGCCACGACTTCCGGCGAGATCTCGCGGGCTGTGGCAAAGGGAATCGAGGGACTCGCATCGAACTGCTCGGCGCGACTCGACTCGCGACACCAATCGAGCAGCATATTTCCCACCGTCGCGTTCTCGTCGCTACTCGCGTGAGCGGCCCAGTCGATCCGGCCGGCCAGGGCCGCTTCCCCGGTATGAAGCATGGTATTCCCGGCCGCCACCCGACTGAATCGCGCCGGCTCCCGCGCGAGGACGCCCATTCCGATCGGCCCACCCCAGTCCTGACACACGAGTGTGATGTCCGTCAGGTCGAGCCCGACCACGAGGTCACGCAACCACTCGATATGACGCTCAAACGTGTAGTGCGGAGCGAAGGTCAGCTTGTCCGAGCGACCGAATCCGATCTGATCCACGGCGATGGCCCGCAATCCCGCCGCAGCGAAGACCGGGATCATCTTCCGATAAAGAAAGGACCAGGCCGGCTCGCCGTGCACCATCAGCACAACCGGTGCGTCCTTTGGCCCCTCGTCGACGAAATGCATGCGAAGCGGTTGTTCCCCAACAGGATTGCGGACATCGATGTAGTTCGGCGCAAAGGGGTAGTCAGGAAGGTTCGCGAAGCGTGCGTCTTCGGTCCTGACAACGAGCGGGCGTTCGGGTCCTTCGGTTTGAATCGTCATCCCAAGACCATATCGATTCTTGCCCTCGGTCGTGAGTCGTTCTTTCCCGCAGTCCGCGCACTCGTAATCGCGCAACCGGGATGCGAAGCTTGGGGGCGAGCCCCGTAGACTCGCCCGCCGCAATCCCTAGCCCCCCTCAAGAGGCCCCTCCCATGCGACTCGCATCGCCCCGACTCCATCCTCTTCACGACGAGGAAATTCCCGAAGACGCGCGACAGCTGCTGGATGGAATCAAGCTCGGCAGCGGTCGGATCCTGAACATCTTCCGCACCCTCGCCCATCACCCGAAGCTGATGCGGCGATGGCTCGTGTTCGGAAACCACATCCTGGGCAAGAACAGCCTCTCTCCGCGCGATCGCGAAATCGCCATCCTGCGCATAGGCTGGCTCTGCCGGGCGGAATACGAATGGGGACAGCATGTCGAGATCGGCCGAGCCGTCGGAATGACCGACGAGGATTTCGATCGCATCGAAGCCGGCCCCGATGCCGCAGGACTCGACCCCTTCGAGGCGAGCATTTTGCGGGCGGTCGACGAACTCCATGCCGATGCAATGATCGGCGATGCGACCTGGAACGAGCTCGCCGTACGCTACACGAAGGAGCAGCTGCTCGACCTCGTTTTTACGGTCGGCCAATACAATCTGGTCTCGATGGCCCTCAACACGCTCGGCGTTCAACTCGACGACGGAATCAAGGGCTTCGATCGAACGACCTAACAGGGGCCGCCGACGCGCATTAGGCCCGCGGCACAACTTGCACCGGCGCGTCGGCGCCATTGACCGCGACATCCAGTTCCGACAAGAGTCCACAGAGCAGCTCAAATCGATCCGCGCCGAGATGGGCCGCGAACTCCGAGGTCACCTCCCGGGTGATCTCCTCGATGTCGCGAATCAGCGCCCGTCCGCGATCGGTGTAGATCACGCGCTTCGCGCGGCCATCGTCAGGATCGGGCACGCGGCTCAAATAGCCGACATCCTCGAGCTCGCCGACGAGCTGGCCCGTCCGCTGGAGCGTTAGACGCAGCCGCTCGGCGAGCGCTGAAACGCGCAATCCGCCTTCCGGCAGATTCGGAATGACCTGCGCCGTCGACGGGCGAAGCTCGTAGCCCCGCTCGATCAACCCGTCGCTCATCCGGCGGCGGAGCGCCCCAGAGAGACCGACGAGATGGCGACTCAGGCCCTGGGAATTCGGATCTTGCTCGCTCATCAGGGGTCCCTTCTGGCCCTCTTCAGACCATGGTTGCGATATTACCAAAGTACCTTTACTATTTCATCCGTAAGCGATCAGACGCACCCGACATGCCTCACAAGCATCACAGAGCACTCATGACTCCAACACAACCCGCAGAACGCAATCGAACGCCGATTCGCGCGAATTGGCGATTCGACGTCACGAGGGCAATCTCGCTGGACGGCGACTTCTCGGTGAGTGCCTCCGTCATCGCGCCCCGGAACTTCGAGTCCGGTGCTTCCGTGACCCTCCTGGTCTGCCTTCCGGGTGGCTTCTTGTCCCGGCACTACTTCGACCTCGAGATCGGGGGCTCGCGAACCTACAGCTTCGCTGAAGCCATGACCGCCCGGGGCTATGTCGTCCTCGCCTTCGACCATGTCGGAACTGGAGACAGTTCGAAGCCTTCCCCCGTCGAAGGCGGCTATTCGCTCGGCGTCGAAACGATCGCCGCCGCAAATCAACTTGCGCTCGAAGCGGCAGTCGCCCGGTTGCGTGCGGGCTCCCCGAAGGACGGGCTGCCGGCCCTCACGCTTCACCG
>Ga0316209_1002209_pt1 | contig 16451 bp, 15 predicted proteins | sample 6monopyrite_MG_FD_204945 | JGI IMG/M metagenome (GOLD analysis project Ga0316209, IMG submission 204945) | Microbial mat bacterial communities from mineral coupon in-situ incubated in ocean water Damariscotta River, Maine, United States -... | ecosystem: Environmental > Aquatic > Marine >...
TAATGCGTTGAATGCCCTGTTTGTTAAAAGTCTGTTCAGAAGGCGGGTCGGGAATTTCCTGATCCGCCTTTTTGTACTGTTAATGGTCAATTTCCTGGTATTGCTGCACAAGTGACAAAAGTATTCCAATGACATACGGCTGAGAAAAAAGTAGACGTGCTGGCATTATTGCTCGTTACAATCTGTACTCCTGGATTTTGAAGTACAATCTCATTCAACACTGGAATCAGTCTAGGAATTCAGTTTGACAAAGTCTTTTTTATGAAGTAGAGACTTAGAACACGATCTTTTTACTTGTGAGTTTTAATGAAGTTAAGTATCAGCGAGTGAGTCTCTACCAGCGGATGAGAATGTGAGTCGCCAGCCTAAGGGTAATTCGATCTATACAACTCGTGCATTATCTTTTGATGAATTAGGTGTTGAGTTAATCGAGAAATGGAAGCAACTCGATTCAGAAACTCACGTTGCGAATCCGTTTCTGTCCTGCGGTTTTGTTCTTTCATTTCTGAAAAATAGACCTCCTCATCAGCAACCTGTTTTTCTCATCTGTCAATGCAGGCAAAGCGGCAAGCTTCTCGGAATGGGGGTCTTTCATCAGACACGAGCCACGAAAACACTCCCACTGCCCCATCTGATTCCTTTTCAATGCGAATATGCTTTGCGGCACGGCTTTTTAATTGCAGAAGGAGCCACTTCTGAATTCCTCAGTTCCCTGCTCGATTACATGAATCATCATCAGGACCGCTGGTTCGGAATCGAATTTCCGGAATTACGTTTGGAACAGGAATGGGTCACCCAGTTGCATCAACAAGCATCATCAACTGGCTTGGGCTGTTCATTTCGCCTGCGTCCGGTTTATGAATCCCCGGTTGTTGACCTGCTTAAATTGAATGAGAAAGAATTAGAATCAAATTGGTCAGCCTCTCGCCGAAAAACGATGAGGCGAAACTTGAAGCGTCTGAATAAACGCGGGAAAGTCGAGTTTCGGATAATTACAGACGAGAAAGAGACGCCCGCCGCTTTGGAGAGATTTCTTGTTGTTGAAGGTTCCGGTTGGAAAAAGAACCTGGGGACATCACTTTCTTCACAGCAAGCAGATAGCGATTTTGTCAAAAGTATGGTTGCAGAACTGGCTACCCAGCACCGCGTCTTCATTTCTGAACTACGAGTGGAAAACGATGTGGCAGCCTCTGCAATTAATCTAATCAGCGGCACTGAAATGTTCGCATTCAAAATTGGCTTCAACGAAAACTATGCAGAAGCAAGTCCGGGAGTGCTCCACGAAATGCACCTTGCTGAGCATGTTTGCGAACATTTCCCGCAAATAACACGAATCGATGGTTGTGCAAAAGCCGATTCTTACCTGAATCAAATCTGGCCGGACCGTATCGTTATCGGCGAGGGGCTGCTTTCGGTCTCAAAACTGGCTCGGGGTACGGGGAAACTCCTCTCAAAAATTCGCTTGTTTAAACGATGGGTCGCCCACCTGCTTGAAAAGTAGTCGTAACAGGCAAATTCGCTACAACCAACAGACTCCCTGTCGTGACTACCCTGCTCTGTCGATGTTATATAGTAGGGTCTTATCAATGAAATGCTGCGCAAAAGTCGTATGATATTTTCAGGCGAGCCGGGCCAGTGATGACCCGGGTAACATTCGAGTGTAGAATGCGCGCCGATTTACAACTGCACAGTCACCCGGGGGTTAACACCCCCGGCTCGCCTGAAACTTGTTTGGTTCCTTACAACATAAAATGAAAGCATTCTCTTCATGCCTCCGCGTTTCAAGCCGACTTCATCCCGAGTAGATAAAACTCCCGCGCCACAGCAACTGACCGGGCGGCTGGATGAATTCGTTCACTTTCTGCGAGCAGAATGCAGCATGGCGGATAACAGTGTCTTGGCTTACTCGCGAGATATCCGGCAGTTCTTCGACTGGCTGCAGGCGAAAAAAATTGCAGACGTGCGACTAATCGATCTGAAAATGATGACATCTTATTTGAAGTCGCTGCATGAACGTAGACTGGCTGCTTCTTCCATTGGAAGAAAATTGGTCGCGATTAAAACGCTGTTTCGTTTTTTTGTTCTGGAAGGCATTATCACTGAAAGTGTTGTAGAACTACTGAATTCGCCCAAGCTGTGGGACTACCTTCCCAAGGTTCTCAGCCCGGAAAAAGTGGATGCCCTGTTGGCTGCTCCGTGTCGGGAAGATGCGTTTCCGTTACGAGATCGTGCTTTGTTATGTTTGATGTATGCAACCGGTTGCAGGGCTTCGGAAATATCGAACCTGACGCTTGCTCAAGTTTCTCTGGAAGAGCGATACTGCCGGTGTATTGGCAAGGGAAACAAAGAACGAATTGTTTCCCTGAACCCGGTTGCAGTCGCCGCATTGGAAGGCTACCTGGAACATGAACGCCCTTCTCTGGCCCCAGAGGAAGAATCACAGAATGACTTTCTGTTTTTAAGCAGAACCGGCAAAGGGATAACGCGGTTGACTATCTGGCGACTGGTGAAAAAATATGCGGCTCGAATTGGGTGCAGTAAACAGGTCAGCCCTCATACACTAAGGCACAGCTTTGCAACACACATGCTGGCTGGCGGGGCAGAAATTCGGGCGCTGCAGGAAATGCTTGGTCATGCCAACATCCGTACCACTCAGGTTTACACGCATGTAGAACATAGCCGCCTGAAATCGATTCACCAAAAATGCCACCCGCGTGGATGATTCCGCCTGAAAAGGTTCTTTTTGACAACTTCAGCAGTGGAAAAGCGTTGGGAAATCAAATCTCGAAAATTGAAATGAGCAGGCAGGCTCTGTTTGTTGGATAATTGATTTCCCTCTGTTATACTCAGTTTATTGAGGTGTTCTCTCAAATCGACAAATGAAACAGGCGTGCCGAATTTCTCATTAACCAAAACCTCCTACGACGAATTCATCAGCAATGGAAAACACAGCGACCAAAGGTTTAAAGAATATTATTGCAGCCGACAGCAAGATTTCCCGTGTAGACGGGGCAACGGGCTCTTTGATGTATCGTGGTTACCATATCGATGAACTGGCTGAAAACAGCACCTTTGAAGAGACTTCCTACCTGTTATTTTACGGCGAACTACCGACTAAATCTCAACTGGAAGAATTTTCAGATGGTTTGAAGAATGAACGTTCCCTTCCAGCCGAAGTGCTTGCTCATTTGAAAGAAGTTCCCAAGGGAACACATCCGATGGCTCAACTTCGTTCAGCCGTTTCGATTCTGGGTGAATTTGATGCCGGGGCAGAAGAACATAACATCGAAGCATTCAGCAAGCGTTCTCTCATGCTGACGGCAAAAATTTCGACCATCGTCGCAGCGATCAAAAGAATCGCAGAAGGGAACGAACCAATTGAACCAGATGCGTCACTCTCACACGCTGCCAACTTCATGTACATGATGAACGGCGAAAAGCCGAGTGCAGATGCAGAAAAATCGATGGACCTGCTCCTTATTCTGCATGCTGAACATGGTTTATGTGCCAGTACATTTTCGGCTCGTGTGATCTCCGCAACGCTAACTGATTTATACTCTGCCATCACCGGGGCCCTTGGCGCATTAAAAGGACCACTGCACGGCGGGGCAAATACGGCTGTTCTTAACACGCTCAAAGCAATTGGCTCTGTCGATAAAGTTGAAGGCTGGGTCGCAGAAACTCGCGCCAATAAAGGGAAGTTCATGGGCTTCGGTCATGCGGTCTATCAAACGCAGGATCCACGAGCCAAGTTTCTTAAAGAGCTCTCCCGCAGGCTCTCCATCGAAACCGGCGACCCGAAATGGTACGACATGTCGATCGAAATGGAAAAGCACGTTGTCGCTGCAATCAAACGCGAATGCAATGTCGATTTCTATTCTGCTTCCTTGCAACATTACATGGGCATTCCCGGCGAATTGTTCACCTGTATCTTCGCCGCCTCCCGAATTATCGGCTGGTGTGCCCACGTGCTGGAACAAATCGAAGACAACAAAATCATCCGCCCCAAAGCCAACTATATCGGCTACGACTTACGCCCTTACGTGCCGGTTGCTGAACGGTAAAGACACAGCAAACTAAAGCATGGGGTCTACTAAATGTTCTGGCCTCTTGTATTACCGTTCTAAATCACCTTTTGGATGTTTGTCGTGATTCTTGCAACTGCTGTTGCCCCTCGTTTTCGTAAACCTCGGTGGAAAGTTTTGCGTGGTGGAATTTGTTTGACTATTCTGCTTTTTGTTCCATCCTGTTCGATGATTATGAGAGGATTGGATCACTTCCGATTTGGAACCTTTCATTATTCAACAACTGCAGAAGTGAATGATTTCCGAATCGAGCGATACCTTCCTGTCTCGGCTACTGAAATTACAGTTGTGAAAAGCCCGAGCGGATTTGCAGCTAAATTCAAAATTGATAAAACATCGCTGGAACAATGGCAGGATGAACTTTGGGGGAAGTGGGAAGAATTCGCGGTGTATCCCAGATATCAGGAAGAGGAAGTAGAAATTCCTGAATCACTGATGCCTTTCCTGCCACGTTATTATGGCGAATTGAATTGGCCTCCACTTGAAAAGCCGATCAAATATGAAGGGCCAAGAGCAGAAAACGGGGCTGGTTATACAATCTGGTTCAGCGAATCTGAAGGGATCGCTTATCAAGGTGCCGGTTACTTCTAAAGGGAACCTCTATTTATTCAAAAATCTCCGCTTGAACGGAGGGTAGACATTCTTGTCTACCTGCAACAGAGCATGCTCTTACGAAACAGACAGGAATGTCTGTGCTACTTTTGAATAAATAGAAGTTCCCTAAATGCTGTTCGTGAACATGGCTGAAATTAAATAAAAAAAGGAAGGGTGTGCTGTACACACCAATTGTGATTCACAACTCATAGAGACATAGCCATTGTAGCACTCATTCCTCTGCAATCGTGGCCCGCAATAGCGGACCCTACGGATCTATTTTTTATACTCTGGGGCTTTTCCGAGTGGCCAGAGTTCCCATTTTCGCACGAACATTTCAGCCAGTTCTGTTTGAACGAGCAATTTTCCTTCGCTTGGATTTGCATCGAATCCCTCGTTTACTTCCACGCCGTTCACTTTGATTAAAACGTGACCACCATCGCAAATGACATCCATACGGGTCCACTTGCCGAATTCACTTTCGACATCCTGTTTTCCTCGGAAGTTAATTTTATCGACCCAATCAACATCACGATGCAACCAGTTGATGCGTCCTGATGAGAGTGTTGTTCTTGGGCTTCCTCGTTTCCAAATTTTTTCGCCATCACGATCTTTGGTGAATTCGCTAGTGAGCGAAGTCGGAACTATCTCGCCGGTCTTCTGATCTTTGCCGGTTAGCACCAGGATATCCCCGACGCCCCCTTCAATAATCTGGGCTTCAATCGAAGCGTGCCAGGTGTTGCCATAACCGCCTTCCGGACCGTGACAGTGGAAAAGAACGCCAGAGTCGCGTGTACGATCTTTACGCCCCTGCCAAGTTCTCTCTCCCCATTTGAACTCGATGACCATGTGATAATCGCGATAATTTTTTTTTGTGATTAGTCCGCCGTATCCATCACCGGAAATGTGCAGGTAACCTTTGTCATTAACCGTAAATATTTTTCGAGGATCTTCAAAAGCAGTATCCCGCATCCAGACATACAGTCCATCAAGATTCTTCCCGTTGAAAAGTTTAATAGCACAATTCTTGGGAGTGATCGCTTTATCTTCTGCTTGAATGTTTGAGAAAGTTGACATGAACAGAGTAAAAAACAGACAACATTTCAGAAATGTCAATCGCACGAGCATTTCATATTCCTTTAGTTCAGTTGGTGAAGTTCAATGGATCGGATATATTTCAATCATCAGTCGTCATTGATCCTACCACGATCTATTCCCGGATTCCATAAACAAGCAGGAATATTTTACCTCACAAAATTAGAAGGTGCATTTATTTTAGATGTCTCAAATTGTCCTTTGCACATTGAATGCCCGTTATTGGCACAGCTCGTTCGGGCTGCGATACCTGATGGCAAATCTTGAAGAGCTGACCGAACAGGCACAGATGCTGGAATTTGGTATTAATGATAATTTGAATGAAGTACTCGATTCTATTTTGCAACAGCAACCGTGTATCGTCGGATTTGGCGTTTACATTTGGAATATCGAACAGACCGAAAAACTGGTGCGAGATTTGAAACGGCTACGACCGGGAATTCAGATCATTCTCGGCGGTCCTGAAGTTAGTTATGACTTTGAACAACAAGAAATCGTGCGCCATGCCGATTACGTCATTACCGGGGAAGGCGATATTGCGTTTCGTGAGTTGTGCAAAAGTCTTATAGCCGGGGATGAACCGCAAAATAAAATCATCACTCCGCCGGTCCCCTCGCTTGATCAAATAAAAATGCCCTACCATCTTTATGATGATGAGGATATTCAGCATCGTGTCATTTATGTGGAAGCTTCGCGGGGGTGTCCGTTTACGTGTGAGTTTTGTTTGTCGTCGCTGGAGATTCCCGTTCGGCAATTCGATGTTGATCAGTTTCTGACGAATATGCAAAGTTTGTATGATCGAGGTGTGCGGCAATTCAAATTTGTTGATCGTACCTTCAATCTCAACATGAGGATCAGCAAGGCGATTTTACAGTTCTTTTTGGATCGCTATGAACCAGGACTATTTCTGCATTTTGAGATGATCCCTGACCGACTTCCCGATTCGTTAAGAGAGTTAATCGAAAAATTTCCACCCGGTGTCCTTCAATTTGAAATTGGCATCCAGACTTTTAATCACGATGTCGGAAAGTTGATCTCGCGAAAACAGGATGACGAAAAACTAGCCGATAATTTTCGGTTCTTGCGAAAGCAAACCGGTGTGCATATTCATGCTGATCTGATTGTTGGGTTGCCGGGTGAATCGATGGAAAGTTTTGGTAACGGGTTTGACCGCCTTATCAGGCACGATCCGCAGGAAATTCAAGTTGGGATGTTAAAACGCCTGCGAGGCACCCCGATCACCCGACACGATGATGAATGGGAAATGATCTACAGCGATTATGCTCCGTATGAAATATTGAGTACCAAATTGGTTGATTTTGAACAAATGCAGCGCATGCGACGATTCGCAAAATACTGGGATTTAATTGCCAACAGTGGCAACTTTATTGAGTGCAGAAATCTATTGTGGGAAAATCGCGATTCTCCATTCCAGCAGTTTCTTGGTTTATCGGACTGGCTTTACAAACAGCAAAAGCAAACGCACGGCATTTCACTGATCAAACTTAGCGAACGTCTTTTCTGTTTTATGACCAAGCAACAAAATAGAGATTCGCAGCAAGTTGCAAGAACGATCTGGAACGATTACACCCGCAATGGACGCGAAGATCGGCCTCATTTTTTGCGAAAATTCGATTTGCCTCGCCCCAAACGAAAAGCGTTTACTCGTCAATCTAAATTACCACAACGGCAAGCAAAACATGGGAATTAGGCATTAGATACTATTCAATCAAATGCTAACTGACCGATAATTTGAGAATTTCTTGTTGTGGGATTCCACCTGTGACATGGACTTCATTGCCTGAATCGATGAAGAGATCGACTTCGCTTCGCACGCCGAAATGTTCCAGATAAATTCCTGGTTCAATTGTGAACAATGTTTCGGGTAGGATTAAACGATCTTCGTGCATTTCCAAGTCGTCCAGGTGGGCGCCGTTGCCGTGAACTTCTTCGCCAAGGCTGTGTCCGGTGCGATGCAAAAATGCGTCTCCATACCCCGCAGTTTCAATCACGTCACGCACTACTCGATCTATTTCCCAACCGTAAAGTGGAACAGAATCTGCAAATCGCTGCTTCACCAGATTGATTCCTGCATCGCGAGCCTGCGTCACCACGGCGAAAACATTTACATACTCAGTTGGGATTTCTTCTCCCACAAAAGCCATGCGGGTGACATCGCTGTAGATGGCACCGGGAGTTTTCAGTTTGCACCATTGATCGATCATCACCAGATCGCCAGCACGGATCGAGATGTCATCCCCGGTGCCTGTTTCGTAATGGGGTAGCCGATTATTTGGCGCCCGCGCTACAATCGGCGGCGAATAAGTCATCATGTTTTGCGATTCAAAGTAATCGAGAATCCGATCACAAACCGCCTGCTCGGAAACTTCTCCCTGCTGGTTCACCTGTTCTTCGATAAACGCCCAGGCTATTTTGAATGAAGTTTGCGTGACACGATCTGCCTGCTGGTGCATTTCCCATTGTGCATCTGTCATTCGTGCTTCAAAGAACTGCACCAAATTCCCCGAAGAAACTATTTCAACACCCTGCTTGCGAACCAGTTCAATCGTGCCTCCATCGACACGGGAAACATACGGATTATTGGCGTTCGGCGAGTACTCCATCGCAATTGTTTTGGAATCAGCCAGCACAGACGCAAGAGCTTCATGTAATTCTCGCCAACTGCGGTAGATTACTTTATTTCCAGGCAGTTTGTCGAGAGCATCGGCTTCAATTGCATGGACAATTTTAGTCGCTTCACCCTCATCGGGAATATAATAGAACCATCTGCGAGAACCAACGTGCACGTCATTTAACCCCAACACCGACCGAGCCAGCGGGTTCCCGTCACGAAAATCATAAAGCAGCCAGCCATCCAAATCGGCATCACGAACAGCTTGCTGTATTTCCAGAATATCCATGATCGTTTTCTACTCCATTAAAGCACCGCTTCAAGAAGAACTGTTGTCTCTTTGAACGTAAGCTGAGTCTATCGTTCTATTCGATAGATACTTAACGGAATAGCAGCCGGGCCACTTTGACTGTTTTGGGATCATTCTTTTCCAGTTCAGCCAGAAATGTTTCTGCTTGAGTCACAAATTCTGGGACTGGTTTCCCCTGTTCAGTTGGCTTCTGTTTGATGCACTGAATTAAGTACCCGACAATAGAACGTTTAATCGCAGGGACATCGTAAGGCTCGTGACCATACATTTTTTTCAGACGCCCGATAATTGACCAATCTTGCCAGCGAGCCAGATCGATTATCACCAGATCTGCCAGCGATGGATTGTCGAGCAGGATTCGTTGTGCCCCTCTCAATTTTTCTGGTGCGATTCGCTTATCTCCGTATTCCCACATGAATTTAACCGCTTGCAGTGAGGCAAACGTTTCACTGAACGGCACCTTACTTGGTGTTTGCAAAGAAGGTTTTAACTTCGCATCTTCCAGAACTTTCAATCCGTCATCACCCGCTAAAATGAGATAGCCAGCCATGATGCCATCGATTCCTAAACGGAATTCTTCATCGTTCTCGATCACCTTTGCTTTTAACAGTTCCCGATCCTTTTTATCGCCACACAGACCAAGCATTAAACCGTACAAGCCGATCCTGGTGACAGAAGTTTCATCGCTGAAAACCCACTTTCGCAATCCTTCACGTGGAAATTTATCTTTTATCGAAGCAATTGTTTTATACGGAGCGTTAGCGAATTCTGCGTAGGCATCATCAGCAATCAGTGGATCGCTTGATTCAAGAAACTTCACGTAATAGACGAGCCTTTTCGAGGGTTCTTCTTCTGGTGAAGGAGCATTTTTGACGTATTCAAAACCTTGATCAGAAATATCAAGCGGACTCATCCAACTCAATTCGCCATCGAGTGTCCCGAGAATGAGAACAAATTTCCCTTTTTCACCCGGATAATAACCTTCTACAGTAATTTCCTGACCGACTTTCAATTTCGGATTATTAGGCGAATTGATCAATTTATTGATACGATAAACCGTCGAGCCAGCCGTGCCTGCATCAAAATCGGGCTTAATTCCCGAAACCCACTCTCCAATAATCGCAGCATCAGTTTGGGCAATTTGCTCAGCCAGGGTTAACTGTGGTGCAGAGCAAAAAGGACAAGCCTGTGCAGCGGGTGAATAGAGAAGAGAGCTAAACAGGGTCGCGATCAAAGCAATACCAAGCATGCGATGGCGAACTTTCCGCGTAGCCAGCGTGTCTCCTGCTTGAAAAGCATGCGAAGAGATCCGTTTTCCCTGTACAAATAAACAATTCATTACCAACTCCCCATTCAATAATATGTACTCAACCGGCTGCTTCATGTTGACACAATGGCGTCAAGGAAACAAGACAAGCTACCTTTTGATTCGTTTTCAGATAAAAAAAGGAAATTGATGAGATGAGAAAAGAGTTTTATCTTCCCCATTTAATTCCTGTTTTTCTTCCAATTGCAAGTTGATTTTATGCAAATGAAGTGAGAAAGGATACTGGGATTCTATCATGAGCAGGCGAGATTACCGGTTTTGAAAGTAAGCCTGGTATTATTTTATCCGTAAAGATGAATTCATTTACCGACCACGTTACCGGTTATAATAGTTATAACGACTATCGTATCAGTAGGTATCGGCTATTTTAACCTGATGCGTTGTGAAAAAATGTGGGCAGAAACGATTGCAAGCAATCCCACCTTTTTCTATAACTCTCCTTCTGCCTTCACAAGGAAACGTTTTGAAGAGCAGTATTCGGACTGGTAGCTCAGTTGGTAGAGCACTGGATTGAAAATCCAGGTGTCGGGGGTTCGAGTCCCCCCCGGTCCATTTGATGGATGTACAGTGCATCCGTCACCCGGATGAGGCCCACGTCGCAAGGGCGCGGGAGTTGATGTTCAGGTTTCAGAAAGAGCGACCTCGGTCGCCTGCTTGTCTTACCCCTCGTTCATTAGCCTTTGAACCTCTCCGGGCTTTTTGGAGACACTTGAATTTGATGGATGTACAGTGCATCTGTCACCCGGATGAGGCCCACGTCGCAAGGGCGTGGGAGTTGATGATAGGGTTATCAATATGGCGACTTAGTCGCTCTGCTGGTCTTGCCCTTCCTCATTGACCGATTAACCTCTCCGGGCTTTTTTATTTTCGTAACTCATTTACGGTTTCGGCTGTGATTCGCGTATTTTCTTCAACAGCAAGAGCAACATTTATCAATTCTCGCGTGACGAGCAATGTAGTTCCGAGAAGGACTGATGGGGGAATCATCATCAATCCTGTTGGTGATGGATCTTCGACAGCAATGCTGGTGGCAAATAGATATAGACCAATACAGACTCCTAAAACCAGTACTAAGGCTCCCATTACTCCATAGATCATCGACAAAATTTTAAGCGTTGAAAAGTTGTGACTGATTGAAAATGTTTGCTTGTTTTGTGTTTCCACAATTGGGGATTGTTCCTGACCAGCGTAGCTAATTTCTTCCGGGGGCTTAATTGGAACTGGGGGTTGTTCGGGCAAAGATAATTTCAAATCCTCATTGGCAGCAGGTTTTGAAGCAGGGCGATGCACTACAAAAGATTCACCACATTTTGAGCAGCGTCCCTTCTTGCCGAGATAGGATTCCTGAGCCTGAAAAGTACAGCCGCAATATGGGCATTCCGCAGCAAATGTTTTCATGTTGAGTTCCAGAAAAAGTGGTTTTGATATTGAAGTCAACTCAATAAACCAACTTTCTGAAGAGAAATCAACACAACTGCACGAGATTACAGGAAATCTTGCCTGTGATTTTCGTCTTGTACACCGCCCCCAGAGCATGGGATACATAATCCAATGCTCTGGAGTTAGATTACAAACAGGAATCCAGAATCTGGAGAACCTGATTCCGTGCCTCATTCTTATTTGAGACATCAATTATGGGGCAGTAGCTTTCGATTAGCCTATTATAACTTTGTGATTGCTCAGTCTCGCTTACTGAAGAATCAACCAATGCTACGCACCTTTCCCTTGGGAGAATTGCTGGCTCAATTACGCACTGAAATTTGAAAGCTGCATCAAATACGCTTCCGGAATTATTAAGGTTCACTTTTTCAAAAAGAGATTCCGGCTTCCCGTTTCCATGTCCCCAATCAAAGGGGATTTTTTGTTCTGTTCCGTGGGCACCACACTTCACTCTAAACCTTCTCTGGACGCGATCAGAAATTTCCGGTGAATTGAATATATCTTTGCATTTTTCGGACAACCCGTGTTTTTTTTCACTCTCCATAGTTGATGGATCGGCGACCAACTCTTCAAATAAATAATTTGTAATTGTGTCCAATTCTTTCACTGTTGTTTTTTCCATGACAAACCCACTGTCTACTAATAAAAATTGGCCATCCTGTGTGCCACAAAATGCCTTCAGAAAGTCAGCGGATTTTCGTTTCACGGGTTCACTTCTGTAAGGAATGATCTCATCCTGTTGTGCAGTTTTGTTCCAAAAGCTGATCCATCTATCGTACAATTCTCTATTGTCCAGGCAGGTCAGTGAGTCCGCTTCGCGGAATTTTAAGCGAACATGGCCACGATACCACGTCACCACGCCGATGTTTACAGGCTCCATGCGCGTAAGATCAGGGACGTATTTTGCTAATAGATACTGTGTTTTCATACGAATAACCCCCATTCTTTTATCTTGGGAAACAGATGTCTTTGATCGTAGATAATTTTGAAGATGTTTTCTTTGCGATGAATCAAAAACTCACAGGTCAGCTTGGCCTCTGTTTGCGTCAAACCCACCTGTTGAGAGTCCTGGCATAATTCCTCTATGTACCAATCCGGTATTTCTATAATTCTTTTGATCCACTCTGGAAAAAATTCTTCAGTATCAACGAATTCCTTCAAGATGTGATAACCTAAATATGGATCGTCTCTAAAGTCTTGAAAACGTTTTCGCAAATCCGCTTTTCCAATGCCCCCGCCACATATCGCTTGATCGTGATCAAACAGAAAAACCTTTCTTGGTTTGATTGGATCATCTATTCTGATGTTTCTCGCATGGCGATCAAAATTTGCAATTAGAATATCAAATGCAAGTATCCCTGTGCAAAGTTTGGGATGGTGTGCCCAGAGAATTCCCCCGTCTGAATCTGCTGGACCTCCAGTAATGTCAAACAGCAGCGAAACAAACATTCGCGTTCTTGAATCTGCCCCTTGTGTAATTGCAAAAGGCGGAACCGGTAATCTCAGAAATTGTGCGATATTTCCGGCAATCCATTCGTTCGCAATCAGGTAATGGTTACTCTTCCGGCCTTTGCCGACAGATTCTGTGCGAACAATCCATGCATCATTTACTCCGTCAGATTGCTTCAATCTTTTTCGACTAGCGAACCGATACGTAATTCTCATCGCCCGCACCACTATCCTATGCAACGAAAAACAAAGAGTAAAGGTGTACACTGCCGAGTGTTGAGCGTCGCCTCTTAATTTACATGCTTCTTTCGGTAATTATCGGTTATTGAATGGCTCTTCTACGCTGTCGAATGAGGAATAATTTACAATTCTTGATGAAATTTTATTCAGCCAATTCCCTCAGTTCCTGCACCCCCTAATTCTTTTTCTGCAATTTCTTTGCTTTGGCTTTGCCCCCTTTACTTGACTTAAACGCAGCGGTCCGGCGAATCGCAAGATCAACGAATTCACTTGCAGATTCGTATTCTGACAGAAATTCTTTTACCTGCGGAGTGATTCGCAAGCTGAGCGTGACTTTCTTTACGCCGTGGATTGATTTTGCTCCCGATCCTTCACGCTTGCCGCCGTGCATTCTTTTCTCTTCACTCTCTTGTTTCCATTTCTTCAGTTCCGCCTGCCCTTCAGCAGACTGAAAATACGCATCTTCCACTTTGGCATCCTCTCGGATTTTGTCCAGGAACTCTTTGGTCACCTTGGGGTGTTTGGTTATTCGCTTATGCTTTTTTGGCATCGTTTCCCTTTTATTGCTGTTGTAATTTCTTTGCCCGTGCCTTGCCCCCCTTGCTTGCCAGTTTCGCGATATTGGGATTACCCGGAGTAGCCACGACCGTTTCGGGGAGTTTTTTGGGTGGCTTCTTTTTGAACTGGTTGAACAAGGCCAACTTGATCACGGTAGCAACATCGAGTTCATGGTTTTCGACGTATTCATCAAGTGCCGAACTAATTGCAACCGGCAAGCGAGCGGAAACCTTGCGCACGCTCTTTTGCTTCTCAGCCGCTTTTTTTGCCAGCTTCTTTAACTCCCTTTTTCCCGCTGGGGAAAGATAATAATCATCCAGTTCCTTGGCAGCCTGATTGAGTTCGGCTTGTTTTTCAGGTGTCAGTAGCGGATGTTTTGAAATTCTTTTTCTGACTCTGTTGACCGTCTTTTTTTTCATCGTTCCACCTCGTATGCAGTAATGGGGTAAATGGTGACATCGTCAATCATTTCAAAAGCGACAAAAATATACATTCCCGTATGCGTTTCGCCGTTGGCAATCAAACGGCCTGATGATCGGCTAATGCCTAATAAGTCAGAATTCATCAAGACGGATTCTACTTCATCCGTTTTCAATCCATGCTCTTCGATATGAGCGATGTTTTCAGGGGTCCAGATGAAGTCAAACCAAGGCATTGTTTTGTTCCACTTATTAAGTGTTATGCTCTCATTGTACCTATCGGAACCCAATAGGCAAGAGCAAAAGGAAAAGAAAGCAGATTTCTGAGAAAATGTTTTTTTCTTTCACGCTCGGCTTGACAATTCACGCTAAGCCCGCTCAAATTGCTCCCGTTCACTTTGTGAGCCGCTCTTTAATCGGGGCGAATGAAAGACCAGCAAATTGCTCGCTACCGCTCATCACGAGTCATCGTGCTAGCCAGTCGGGCCGTTTGCTTCTACCAGTTAAATTTGGTTTGTAGCACGGTCAGTCCCGTTTTTGCTTGTCCTCCGGGATGCGATTAACGGCTGGCGTTTATTAGCACGGGAGCTTTATTCGGAAATCAACCCGCCCCCCCGGCGAAACGAACTTCCGAGCCTTGCTGCGCATGGGACAAACCCAGCGTAGCAGGCTTGCTCCCGCCTATGACAGAATCTGACATGCCAGGGAAACCCCTGAAGGGGAACACCTGCATGTTGTGTGCTGCATCAACCGCAAATTCCGAACAAGTTACACGGAACGGTTAATCGGCATGAGGAAATCGCCAAAATCTCATACAGGGAAATCCCTGACAGAAAATCTGTCTTATGGTTTTCGCAACGTATCAGGAGTAAATCCGAGGGTCGCCCACACGGAGGGCAACAAGGATTTTTCGACGTGCCAGGCATGGCAAATCGGTCGCCCCCTCACACTCACTCTGGAGATCAGGCACCATGATTGCACTAAGACTTTTCGATCCCATCGCAGAACCAACCGAGCAACCGTTGAAACTGCGAGGCTACTACGAAAAATTCATTCTCCCGGAAATCAAAGAGGAACAATCCCCAAGTTCATTGATGCAGGATTGCGTTGCACTCAAACATTGGGAGACGCTCACCGACAATCCGAGCATCGAGCAAGTCAGCCGGGAGCATGTGATTGCTTATCGCGACGGACTGATCGAAAAAGGATTAGCCCCCGCGACGATCAACAAATGCTGGCGGGAATTGCGAGCCATGTTCAATTGGGCGGAAGAGGAAGAAGCGATTATGAAAGCTCCCACAATTTCCCGTCGATCAAAATCGAAACTGGTCAAGCAGCCGCCAAAGATTCAACGCGAAACGCTGACCATCAACGAAGTTTCACTGCTTTTCAAGGCTTGCAAGAAGGCAACTTACCCAGCCGGCGGCGAACTTCCCGCCCCGAAATTGTGGCGAACGGCAATTGTGTTGTGGTGGTTTTATGGGGCCAGGACGATGGATGTGATTGGCAATTTAAGCTGGGACAACCTGCATTGGAACGATCAGCTACTGAAGTTCACCGCACAAAAAACGGGGAAATTGCAGGGGTTGCATTTAACCGATTTAGTAACTGCTCATCTGAAATCGATCAAGCGGAATTCAAATTTAGTGTTCCCCGGCTTCAACTCGAAAGGGAGCTTTCTGCATACTCCCCAGAAATGGAAGCGAGGTTATTACACCACTTGGCGAAGCGAAATTCAACCGGAAGCCGGGCTATCGGAACTCAAGATCAAGCATTTTCGAGAAACAATGATCACTCGAAACAACGGCATCGAAGCGGGGTTGGGCAACTGGATCGCGGGGCATTACATGCCTGGCGTTTCGGCTCAGAATTACGATTTGCCCACGCAGCGAATACGCGATGCAATCGAACGGACGCCGGTTCCGGATTGCTTCAACCAAATCGATTGAAACGAACAATTGAACGAAGTGATGCTGACGGTGTGTTGCCGTTGGTTTGTATGGCAGTCGCTGGTCATCTTGAGCTTACCAGCGGCTGCTTTTTTCTTTTGGCTTGTGTTCCGGCTACTAGTCGGGGCTGGGGACCGCTTCCTGAGCTACCGAAGCGGTCCCCTCTTAATACTTTCTAGCGGCTCTGGTGTGTTGCCGGGGCCAAAGCGACCGCTGTTGGTAGTTCAGCGGTCACTCTTTTTCAACTCTCGAAAACAGATAAGGTGCATTATGACAAACTTCACACCAGGCCCGTGGAAACTAAACCCTGACGAGCAAATTGTTGACGGCGCTGGGCAGATTATCTGTCACAT
>Ga0316209_1002210_pt1 | contig 16450 bp, 17 predicted proteins | sample 6monopyrite_MG_FD_204945 | JGI IMG/M metagenome (GOLD analysis project Ga0316209, IMG submission 204945) | Microbial mat bacterial communities from mineral coupon in-situ incubated in ocean water Damariscotta River, Maine, United States -... | ecosystem: Environmental > Aquatic > Marine >...
CAACACCTTGCTGACGAAAAATACTCTTATACGGTAAAATGGGTTAACCGAAACGATAACGACCACCAAGAGCATGTTTCGTATTTTTATGAGGCAAGCCAAGCAGATGTTCGAGAAAAATTCTTCTACAACAGAAAAGAAGATGATTTCCTCATCACAATTGAGAAAAACCCCATGTCGTGACAGCTGAAGAGAAATTCCATAGTGTTGCCACCAACCTAGAAAAGCACCAAGGTGTGGAAATGGGAAAAATGATGTCAGCGCCAGGAATCAGGTACAACGGCAAGAATTTCGCATTTTATCACCAAAGCGAGATGGTTTTTAGGCTTGGCCGAAATTGGAAACCAGAAGAATCAGGAATCAGAAACTGGTCACATCTTTCTCCTTTTAAGAATAAGCCAGCCATGGTTGATTGGTTCTGTATTACCGAGAACGATAGTGACCTTTGGCCTGAGTTAGCTGCAATGGCACTTAGCCGGATGATTGCTGGAAAGTAAAGCTTCAGTAAACCTTCTCTCCTTTTTTCAGGTAAAGACCCCACAACTTATCGTAAGCATGAACTTTTTCGGTGGTGTCATTCTTTGAATCTACCACCACACCATCATGATTTTTCCAATTAAAAATGCCACCGTATAAGTTAAATACGTGCTTGTATCCTGCCTGTTTCAACTTCTCTCCTATTCGTTCGCTTCTATATCCAATAGAACAGTAAACGATAATCGTATCATTTTTTGAAATGTTGGAAACTGCCGTCAACTCAAAATCATTATAACCAACAAGTTTCGCTTTAGCTATATGACTTACTTCAAACTCCTCTGGTTCGCGCGAATCTAAAATTTGTGCATTTTCCCATTTTTGAGTTTCTGCTTTTGACACCAACGGAACGGTGTTTTTATACAGCGATTTCGTGGCTTCATCCAACAAATCAGTCTTCTGACCACAAGAAACTAGCGGCAGCGTACAAATGATAAATATTCTAAGTACAGTAATCACTAAGGCAATGATATTATTCTAAGATTCGTACCATGTAACAAAAGTTACTTCCCATTCAAACTCCAATTGTAATCCAAATACTTGACTTTGGCTGATCTTGTGAAGTCACGTTCAGAAAACGGCTGGATAAATTCTTGAATAGTACCGTTATTGGTAAAATCATCTTTGAACCACTTGAAAATAGATGATATTCGAATTTCATCGGCCTCTATTTCGTTCTTATTGTTGTCGTTAATGAAGTTTTTGGTTTGCAGCACAAGCTGAGAATCCAATTTGTTTGCTTCATAAGCCTCATTTAATAATCGAGGACAGGAGAAAGAAGCGCAAACAATAGCGAAATGAATCCTCGGTTCGTTAAACTCTTTACGCAGAATGGAATGCTCAATTTCGGATAGGTTCATTTTCTTGCCCCCAATCTCAAAAAACGACATATTCCAAACCGAATTGATAAATGGGATACTTCTTTTCACGTCCTTAATACTGACAACGGGGTAATGGTCAACTATTAACTTGATTGTAAATGCGTTGTACGCATTAATCCAATAGGCTATTCGTTCGTTCTCAGTCCAGTTTTTATTTGGCGGACAAGATGACAAGATTGATAAATACGTCTGAAGTTTTACCGAATCTTTAACAAAATCTTTGTAAGAAACCCACCCAGTAGAATCAACATGCGATTTCAAAAGCTCTGACCACGTTGAATGATCTGGTGCCTCACAATTTCCAGAAAAATCGGGTTGTTGTGCGCAAGAACTAAGGCTAGTAACGCCCAAACATAAAACCCAAAACTTGGTTTGCGATAGAAAATTCATTGGGTAAAAATACAGGACGATTATGCTTCTTGCAGTCGTCCGCACGGCTATTGCTCAGGTTGATTTAAGCTATGTTGGTGTAAACCGCTTGCACATCGTCATCATCTTCAAGTTTATCAATCAACTTATCAATAAGAACCATCTGCTCATCCGTAAATTCAACTGGTTGTGTAGGAAAACGCTCTAAACTGGCTTTCACCACCTCAATTCCCATTCCTTCAATGGCGTGAGCCAAATTCCCGAATTCAGCAAACTCACCATGAATATAAATGGTGTCTTCATCATCAATAATTTCTTCCAACCCAGCATCAATCAACTCCAACTCCATTTCCTCAATGTCCATTTCGTCTGTTTTGTTAATCTCAAAAACAGACTTTCTGCTGAACATATATTCCAACGAGCCAGTTGGAACAAGAGCACAATCTACCTTATTGAAATAAGAGCGAACATTAGCCACCGTACGTGTGGAATTATCTGTAGCACACTCCACGAAAATTTGCACTCCGTGCGGTCCTTTTCCTTCGTAATTTATTTCTGCATAGTCACTAGCATCTTTTGCTGTGGCGCGCTTTATTGCTGCATCAATATTATCTTTTGGCATATTCTGCCCTTTAGCATTTGCAATAGCGGTACGCAGCGAAGCATTCATATCTGGGTCGCCTCCACCCTCTTTTGCGGCCATGGTAATTGCCTTTCCCAACTTGGGGAATATCCTTGACATTTTGCCCCAACGTTTTTCCTTGGCTGCTCTACGGTATTCAAATGCTCTTCCCATTGGTAGTTTGTTTCTATCGCAAATGTATTTACATCATTAAAATTGGCAACAAAAAAAGCCCCATTCCGATTTTCTTCGGAACAGGGCTTTTTCATCTTTTATAATTTTGACTAGTTCACTAACACTTTTGAAGTGAACATTCCCTCAGTATGAATTAGGCGAACTGCATAAATGCCGGTATTCACATTTGGAAGTGTATTGATGCTTCCAGAAACAAGTGATCCTGTTGCAACTCGTTGTCCGTTAAGACTGATTAGTTCATAAGATGCATTCTCAACAATTGAGTTCGACAAATCAATTGTAACGTTTCCATTCAACCCAAATACACGAATGTTATCGTTTAAAACACCAGCAATTCCAACCGTAATGTTTGTAACGGTCAATGGCACTTCAATAGATGCGTAAAACTCAGATGCGTTTGTTACTCGAACTTGATACCCTGTTCCTGCATTAGTCCCTGCAGGAATCGTGCAAGCGATTGTTCCTGATGTCTGAGTTGTGTTAGCTTCTGTACCGATGATAACTGGAGAGGCAAAACTTCCGTTTTCATCAGAAAGTTCAACCACAAAATCAGTAGCAGCAACAGGCGTTCCACCTGTGCTGTAATCAACATTCAAAGAGCCAGCCGTGAAAGGAGAAACATCAACGGTTGAAGAAGACAAGACTGGTGTGATATTGTAAATCAGGCCTAAGTCATCGACATACAATTTAGAACCTGGTTCGCCACCACCTGGGACTACACTTGCAGTTGCAGTCACTAGGATATATGCAGGTACATTCCCGTTAAGATAATTGAATGGAATGGCCAAGCGTGTCCAACCATTGGTGTTGGCTGTAAGGTCTATTTCTGCTTTTGCAATGCTCTGTGCCGTATTGTTTCCTTGCGAACTGCCAGTTTCTGGCAACGAGCCCATATCTCCGGCATTCAACCCAGTTCCAACTACATTATGAACAATGCATTGTAAACGACCATTATCGTTTCCTACCGGTTGATAGTTTACCCAAGCAACGAGGGTGTCTGGATAATCAGTAAATGAAGTTTTAAACTGCTCATCGTCTGGTTTGGTTCTGTTGTAACCATCAGAAGGCGATGTTGTTGGAGCTTCTACCCTTCCGTTAGTGAGAATACCATTCACATCTACGTTGAAGATAACTGCCAACAAGGTTTTAGTTTCAGCAACTACCGAATACGTACCAGAAGTCCCTGGTCTTACGGTGGTTGATCTATCAATCACATAACCGCTTGGGGTAGAGGCATTACCACCACCCGTTTTAATTGAACCCCATTGTTCTGGTTCGCGGGTGTCGCTGCTTACGTTGTCCCAAGTTTCAAAACCAGGGTTCTCTAATTGCACCTGTGCAGATGCACCAATACCAATGGTTAAGCTTAAAATTGAAATGTAGATTTTTTTCATCTTGTCAGTTCTAGAGAGTTGTTTGAGGCAAAGATCTATCTCTACCGTGCACAAAGATTGATTAAAATCAATCTAATTACAACCTACCAGAATTCAATCTCAAGCTTGGCCTGCAAGCGTTTATATTTACAGCAAATCAAAGTTTAACCATAAAACACATTTGCATGAAACACATTTCCATTTTTTTGATTGGGTTATTAGCCTTTTCAAACTTATCAGTTGCCCAAAATTGCTCATTCGATCAGATTCATGAAAAATTGATGAACACAGATACGGAATATGCCGATAGACATAGAGCCTCGGAAGAACGGATTTACCATGGCGTTTGGGGTGGTTCTGAAAGAAGCACTGCGGTAAGGGTAATCCCAGTTGTGGTACATGTAGTACACAGAGTAGGAATTCCTATCGGAACAGAAGAGAACCTTTCGGATGCAGACATACTGACGGAAATAAACCAACTGAACGCCCGTTATAGACACGATTCTCAACTTACCTTCTTAAACCCTGCCAGCGGTGTTGATTTGGAAATACAAATATGCCTTGCCAGTCAGGATCCCGATGGGAATTCAACCAATGGTATTATTCGCCATGCGGATGATATTAACTCCGTAAATAATATGGATGACCGAAATACGCAGCTTGTCTATAACTGGCCTACCACAGATTATATGAATTTATATGTGGTACAAACCATTTGTGATGATGATAGCCCGTGCCCAACTTCCAATGGAGTTGCAGGATATGCTTATTTCCCAAGTTCTCACGGGCAACCTTATGACGGTGGTGTGTTTAGAGCAAGCTCGTTTTGGGATGGATTGCTTGCTCACGAAATGGGGCATTATTTTGGACTTTATCATGTGTTTCAAGGCTCTGGCTCTTGTGTAAATAATGACTGTACTACCGATGGAGACCGTATTTGTGACACACCCCCAAAAATGAACTGCTGCACAGGCCCAGGTGGCTGCAGCAATACAGATAACACATGCAATACGGATGAAGATGATGCTTCGGCTAACAATCCTTTTAGAGCAGTTAGTTTAGGTGGTTTAGGAGACCAGCCAGAATCAATGGAAAATTACATGGATTTCACAGCATCTTGCTGGGAAGCTTATACACAAGGACAAAAGGAACGCATGTTAACTGCAGTGGATGTTGAACGAACAAGTCTGTTATCTTCAAGTGGTTGTGGACCAAACGGCATCAATGAAAACTCACTTTCTCGTGACTTTGGATTTTCTGTTTCACCAAATCCGTCATCAGATGTGGTCGCTATAAACTTCAATTCTGATCAAGGAGAAAAAACTTCTTATTTTATTTACGACATGTACGGCCAGCTCGTGAAACAAGGGTTTTTCAACTCTATTTCTGGTAAAAATGAATTTGCATTGAACCTTTCCGAACTGAATGATGCAAATTATCTTATTACTCTTCAAAGGAATAATCAGTATGGAGTCAAACGAATAACTAAGATAAGCGTACAATGAGTAAAGTAGAAGAAGCAGCCGAACGTTTAAAGAGCCTTACAGAACGCCCATCAAACGAAGAATTTCTAAGTCTCTATGGCTTATTTAAGCAAGCCAGTGTTGGAGATAACAAAACCTCAAAACCAGGCATGTTTGATATGAAAGGTCAGTTTAAATGGAAAGCTTGGAAAGACAAGTCTGGAATTAGCCAAGATGATGCAGCAGATGCTTATGTTGCTCTTGTGGATGAACTACTAGCGAAATACAAGCGATCTTAAGCTGCTTGAGCAACAGGAATCCTCAAATCATTAGGATATTTCTCTTGTAGCGCCTTAACTCTTGGGTTCATAACCATGAACCATAATGGTGGAATTGTAGCCAAAATAATCATGCCTGGATAGCCTGTTGGTAATTGTGGCGCATCATCAAAATGGCGTAAAATCTGATACTTTCTGCTGGCCATATAGTGATGATCGCTATGCCGAGTTACTTCAAACAACAGCAACCTTCCCATTGGATGATTACTGTTCCAACTATGAATAGGTAGAACGCGCTTGAATCCCTTTTCCGATTTGTGCCGCACCAAACCATAGTGCTCTACGTAATTGATAATTTCCAAAAGGCTAAAACCAATTACCGAAGCTCCAAGAGTAATCAACATGGTTGGAACGCTAAATACGAGTGCAACCGCTACCAACAAGCCTACTTGGCAAAAAGTGTAGAATATCATTTCATTGCTCCAATGGTACCACGGCAGTTCTTTGCGATTCAGACGCTTCAATTCCAGTTTCCAAGCTGATACGTAGCTCATAACAACCGAACGAACCCAAAACGTATAAAACATTTCTCCATAGCGTGCGGTTGCTGGATCTCCTTCAGTACTCACATTCTTGTGATGACCCCGATTGTGTTCAATAAAGAAATGCATGTATTGCGCAGTAAGCAAAAGTGCTTTACTCATCCATTGCTCGTACCACTTTTTACGATGGCCTAACTCATGAGCCACGTTTATACCCAATACTCCGCATGCAATTCCCATACTAAAAATCAAGCCTGCGTACTCATACAGCTGGAGGCCACCCTCTTCCATAATAAACATGAATGCGATAAACATGGCCCATTGCACCGGAACCATGCTATAAATTATGTAATCGTAAAGCCTATCTTTCTTAGCCACTTCTTCCTCTACGTCATCCATATTCTTCCGAGTTCCTTTACTCAAAATCTCCACAAAAGGAACCAAACCATAAGCATAGATTGGTACTGCCCAAGTCCAAGGTCCTCGATAAATAAACCCGAGAACAGCCAAAGCTGGAGCTGTGAAAATTAGAAAATACTTGATGATTCTTAATCGATTCATTGCGCAATGGTTTTTGATTGGTACTAAAGTATAAAGAATATTTAAAAGTAAACTATTTTCATTTTTTAGTTTACTTTTAGGGTATATCAGATAACTAGACTTTCAAGGTTTTGAAAACCTTGAAGGAAAGACAACTATATGGGAAGACAATCCATTGTTAAAGATCGAATCAAAGACCCGAAGAAAAGGGAGCTGTGGATTGAAGAACTCCTACCTCATTTCATTGAAAAAGGAATCAAAGCAGTACCGATTGATGAAGTGATTTCCATTCTAGGAAAGTCGAAGGCAACCATCTACAAACACTTCGAATCACATCATGAAATTGTGTCTCTTGTCACGGCCAGAAAACTGAATGACTTGAAACACTTTGCTCCCATTCTATCTGACAATTCAAAGTTATATCGAGACCGCTACATGTTGGCTGTGGCTTACATTTCTAAACATCTGGGTGATATCAATAATGTGTTTTTGTTAGACCTAAAAGAGGCGTATCCTGATTTGTGGAATCTTGTTAATTCGTTCAAATTGATGGCTTTAAGTGAGCTTAGAACCTTCTATGTTAGTGGGATCCAAGAAGGGACTTTCGCGGATCTTGACCCCGATTTAATGGTGCTTTCTGATGAGCTTTTCTTTGATGTGCTTACCAATGCGGAATACCTAACCTCTAAAGGATTGAATCTTCAGGTAGCATTCGAGAGTTACTTCAAAATGCGGTTTTATGGCATTTTGAAGCAGGGTTGAAATGACTTCGCTAACTTTACGTTCATGCAACACACGTTCAAAATATTAATTCATAAAGAACCCGAAGGGCAATACACCGCCACCGTCCCTACGCTTCCAGGGTGCATCACTTATGGAGAATCTGTGGAACATGCCATAGAAATGGTCAAAGAAGCTATCTCCTTGTATGTTGAAGAATTGACCGATCGAGGAGAGGCTATTTCCAACGATAACGAAACGTTGGAGTATTCTTTGAACATCGCGGTTTGAATCTTTCAGCCAAATTTTTAATAAAAGCTCTTTTTCAGAATGGGTTTTCATTCAAACCCTCAAAAGGAAGTCATCATATTTACCACAATCCGACCTCGAATAAAACTTCCCGTTCACGGCAGCAAAGAAATGCCAAAAGGCACATTCATGGCCATCTTACGGCAAGCCGGAATTGACAAAAATTCCATCTAAAATCTATGACAATTGCAGTAATAGGTGGCGGTGCAGCCGGTTTTTTTTCGGCTATTGCGGCCAAGGAAAACCACTCAAATTCTCACGTCACAATTTTCGAGAAGTCCCAGAAAGTCCTTTCCAAAGTAAAAGTTTCAGGTGGTGGAAGATGTAACGTTACAAACGGCATCTCCTCTATTTCTGAATTAGCAAAGGGATATCCAAGAGGAGAAAAGCAATTGAAAAAGGCTTTCTCCGTGTTCAGTACAACCGACACGAGAAAATGGTTTGAATGGCGTGGCGTTGAATTATACACGCAAGATGACAACCGCGTTTTCCCGAAGTCAAACAATTCTCAATCTATTGTTGATTGCTTGATGAGAGAAACTAATCGGCTTGGAATTGACATACAGTTTGGTGCTGGAGTTAGTTCAATAACTACAACCTCAAACAAACTAGAATTGCAATTCCGTGGAGAAACGAAATCAAGAATTTTTGACAAACTGATTATTGCAACTGGCGGTAGTCCGAGCAAAAAAAGCTTTGATTGGTTGAAAGAAATGGGACATAAAATTGAAGAGCCTGTCCCCTCTTTATTCACTTTCAATATGCCAAAAGAATCTGTTAAGGAATTAATGGGAGTTGTGGTTGCAAACGCGATAGTCAACATTCAGGGAACGAAGCTTAAATCTCAAGGCCCCTTGCTAATCACACACTGGGGAATGAGCGGACCAGCTATTCTTAAACTCTCGGCATTTGGTGCAAGAATCCTGCAAAATTTGGGTTACAAATTCAAGATTCAAGTGAATTGGGCTGGTGAGCCCAATAATGAACTTGTGTTAGAGACAATCCGAGATATTGCTGAGGGGAGTCCGAAGAAGCTACTTTCTAACGTTAAGCCATTCGGATTACCAGAACGCATGTGGCTATTTCTGCTTACCAGAAGTGAGATTTCATCTACAAAAAAATGGAGCGAATTAGGTAAAAAAGGAATGAACAAGTTGGTAAATACACTTACAAATGATGAGTACCAAGTGAGTGGTAAAACCACCTTTAAAGAAGAGTTTGTGACTTGTGGTGGAATTAGTTTAGAAAGCGTGAATTTCAAAACAATGGAAAGCAAGGCATGTCCAAACCTCTATTTTGCTGGTGAGGTTTTAGACATCGATGGAATTACGGGTGGCTACAATTTTCAAGCTGCTTGGACGACTGGTTTTATTGCAGGAAAACTTAGTTAGCGAATAGTGATTAGCGACCAGCGATGAGTTAAAAAGAAGACATGCTTATCCGCATCTTTCCTCAATTATACCAATTGAACTTCAAAACACCCCATATAATTCGTTTCTTTTTCACCCCGATTTCTTTATAGCACATTTTGAAGTACAATTGGTATAAGTAGAAACATGCGGTCAGCCTTATTTAAGGACATAACCTATTTGCGATAAACAATTTGCAATTTTCGATCTGCAATTGGGCTTATTTTGTTGCGGTGGCCAGATTTTTCAAATCTTGTTGTTTTAACTGGCAACACATCATTTATGCATTGAATCGCCAATTGTCTATTGCAAATTATTTCCAAGTACTGAGGAAAACAGCAGGCAGTATTTTTATCCCGTTGGGGGAAAATTCCAGATAAGCATAAAAGAAGAAATTATGGGATTGAATATCGTACTAATTGAACCTGAAATACCAAACAATACCGGGAATATTGGTCGGTTGAGTTTGGCATCTGGTTCAACGCTACACTTGGTAAAACCATTTGGGTTTGAGTTAAGTGACAAACGTGTAAAACGAGCTGGATTAGACTACTGGCAACACGTTGATTTGAAGATTTACGAAAGTGTTGACGAGTTTTTCTCAACTCATAAAGGCAAGAAAATGGCATTCTTGTCTAGCCATGGAAACAAGTCAGTTTATGAGATTGCATTTGAGGATGATATGCTCCTAATCTTTGGAAAGGAGTCAGTTGGATTGTCAGAAGAAATCACCAATGCAAATTCTGAGAAGCTGTACCAAATTCCAATTCATAGCGAACATATCCGAAGTTTGAATTTGGCTAATGCGGTAAGCGTGGTTGTTTATGAAGGATTACGGCAGTTAAGGAAGTAAATTATCCGCGCCCCAAGTACAGGTCTGTTAATTCTTGTGCAGTAAACTCTTCCACTCCAGAATTTGTGATGAACGCGAAGAAACCATCGTGGTTTTCTCCTTGCGCCTCAGTCCAAGCAATAAGTACGGCTTTAGCTGCATTGTCTTCAAATAAAGCGCTGCACTGTTCTAGTAAGAGTTCGGCATTAAATCGTTCGGTGATGAAAAAATTATTCTCTCCATAAAGTTTGTGTCGAATACAAACTTCGCCCACTTCTATATTCGGAAGCGTATAAACGAATTGTGAAGGACTTGCAATTCCACTCTGTAACGATTCAAAATACAGGTAATCAGACATTAAACTTGAAGAACAATTAGAAAAAATCACCGCAATTTCATCATCCTTGTAGTTCTCAACCTCAGAGCGCATCAAAGTCATTTCTGCTCCAATAAAACCCAATCGGGACAATTCATCCATCTTGAAAAACTTGGGATAAGTAAGCCCAATGTGCTTGTAAATTGAGCGTAAGAAAGGTTCTTCATCCATGTGCTGGAAAAAGAGTTCACCGTTAATATGAACTTCCCCGTTTTTTACATGGCAGTATGTTTTTAACTCCAAACTCATCCCACTTTAAATAAGACTGCCGCATTACACCCACCAAAACCTGATGCAGTTTTCAAAAAATAATTAGACGTAGGACTTATCGCATCCTGAATGATATTCATTGGTTCTGAAACGCCAGGCTCTTGATATCCAAACGAAGGAATCAATTGATTGCGCTTCATGGCCTCTAGTCCAAATAAGACTTCAATTACGCCAGCCGCCCCCAACGTGTGCCCCAGATAACCTTTCAAACTATTAACCAGTGTACCTGAAAGATTACTTCTCTTAAATGCGATACTTTCCATTTCATCGTTAAAGACGGTGCCTGTTCCATGAGCTGATAAGTAGCCGATTTGTTCGGATTTAACATCAGCCTTTGACAATGTTTTTTCAATGCTTCTATACAGGCCTTCTCCAGTTCTTGATGGACCTGAAATGTGGTTTGCATCATTGGCACTTGCTCCCGAAATATAGTGATCGAAGGTTCCCTTGAAAATGGTTTCATCATTTGACAATACCAAACCAGAAGCAGCTTCGCCTAGGTTTATCCCTTTTCGGTTCTTATCATATGGCTGACAAGCGCCATCTGTTAGAGCATGCAAGGCCAAAAAACCACTTAACGTAAATTCTGAAACGATATCGGCTCCTAAAACCATAACGTGGTCGTACTTTTTAGCACGTATTAGTCTAGCCGCTGTAATTATTCCAAGAACTCCAGAAATGCATGCGTTGGAAATAATCATTGGCTCGTTGCCTAAATCGAACGACTGTTGCATGAATTTAGACAGGCGTGTTAGCGGCAATCGTGGATCATCATCTGCTGAGATTTTATCAATGTTTCCTTTAGTCGTGCAAATGATAACAAGACCGTTTTTGTCTTGAAATTCATCAAAACGCAGTTTACTCACAGATCTCTCGTAGCACAGAGAAAGCATGTTTTCCAGTCGGGTACTATCCATGTGCTCCTCGGCAATCAAATTATCGGGAATAATACCAATGTGGCTGGTAGTTTTAACGCCACGTGGATTTTCGACCGATTGTAAACCTGTTTCGCCATTAAGCATGGCTTCGTAAACGCTCGAAGGCGTATCGCCCAACGGGCACAAAACACTTTTGGCTCCGATGAAGACCTCGCTCAAACCAAACCCATTTTCTGTTTCCACACTTCGAAGAAACCTGGTGTGTTTAGTTGCAACACGTGCTCCGCATCCATAAAAACCTGAACAGTTTCTCCTGTTGCCTTCAACTGCGTTTTATCTTCGTTATAAATCTTAAATCGGAATATCATTTTAGCCGCTGATGAGTTAACAAACGTAGTTTCAACTAATCCAATTTCGTTATAACGCAACGGATATTTGTAATCCATGTGTGATGAGGCGAGTGGCATTAAGAGGCCATGTTTCTCGAATACCTCCATGAAATCGAATCCAAACTCACTTGCCCAAGCATCTCTTCCGTCCTCAAAATATTTGAGAAAATTGCCATGCCACACAATGCGCAAACTGTCAACCTCGCTAAAGCGAACCCTGAAAGTTGTTGTGTTCGTAAGCTCCTTCATTGTTTCGTTTCTCGAAGAGGCGCAAAGACGCAAAGAGTTACAAGCGAGATATTGCACGGAGACAAATTGAGATTTTGGGATGCACAAAGAAAAATATCTCTGTGAAAAATCCGTGAAAATCTGTGCATCTGTGGCTTAATCATGTTTTCCAAAAGTCGTAAAAATTGAACCACTGACTAGGGTATTTCCGAACCATTTTGTCCATTTCATCAACATACTTTGCGAGTAAAAGGTCTGGCTTTACTTTTCCTTCAATTGGAGGTGTGGCATAGAATGAATAATCATAAGTTCCCGTTTTAAAACCATAAACGAAAGTCTTTGGCACGTCAAACTTGGAGGCAATGGCAAAAGGGCCGTAAGGAAATTGTGCTTCCTGCCCAAGAAATCCTTCTTTCAAGGTTCGCATTCCATCGCGAAAGCGATCGCCATGTATGCACACCAATTCTTTGTTCAGCAATGCTTTGTTTATGAGGAATACATGAGAAATATCGTCTTTAATTGGAATGACATTGAATTTTCGCCCTCCTGTAGTTTCATCAATGTGTTTCTTGATTTTTTGATGCTCTTCATCATACATCACCACATTTACAACTCCGCCATAGCCGCGCATTAGGTGACTGGCAATTTCCCAGTTTCCCATGTGACCAGAAATGAGAATACCGCCAGTTTTGTTCTCCACCATATCTCGAATAATCTCCGCTCCATTATGTGTGAGGTTTAACCGGTCTTTGATACCCGAAGCCATCGCCACTTTATCAATAATTACCTGCCCGAACACATAGTAGGTTTTGTAAACGCCAATGATGCTTTTAAACACGCCATAGCCTAAACCATGGCGGTAGTAGTGGTAGATCCATTTGGAGGATGACCACGAGAACAGGAAAAAATACAACACTACGAAATGCAGAAAAGCGTAGGTAAACCCCATTCCAAAGTGCTTCATAAAGAAGATGAAAAACCAATAACCCAACGCATTGCCTCGGCTTTTACCGCTCCACTCTGACATGGCCGCGAATTTAGGCTTATTGGAGCTAAATACTTGTATCGGAGAACTGAGTTCACTAATCTCAGATCATTAATTTCGCAGCTCAATTAAGAAACCTTAAAGCCATGTCAAACGCATTCTATAACGTACCCAAAGTAACTAACGAAGCTGTTCTTAACTACGCTGCTGGCAGCACAGAAAAAGCTGATGTAAAAAAGGCTTTGAAAGAAATGCGTTCAATGGAGATTGATGCGCCAATGTACATTGGTGGTAAAGAAGTTAGAACCGGAGAAACTGTTCGTATGGCACCACCGCATGACCATAAACACACCTTGGGTCATTTTCATCGTGGTAACAAAACACATGTTAAGCAAGCTATTGATGCTGCTTTGGCAGCGAGAGAAAAGTGGGCTAACCTAGGTTGGGAACACCGCGCTGCCATCTTCTTGAGAGCGGCAGATTTACTTGCTGGACCTTACCGCGCTAAAATGAATGCAGCTACCATGCTTGCCCAGAGCAAGAATGTGTATCAAGCCGAGATTGATGCAGTATGTGAATACGCTGATTTTCTTCGATTCAATGTTGAGTTTATGACAGAGATTTACAAACAACAACCACCCTACTCTTCGGCCCAAACTTGGAATAGAGTTGAGCAGCGACCGTTAGAAGGTTTTGTATTTGCGCTAACCCCATTCAACTTCACTTCCATTGCCGGTAATCTTCCCGGAGCTCCTGCATTAATGGGAAACACAGTGGTTTGGAAGCCTGCAGACACGCAGATTTACTCTGCACAAATCATCATGGAGATTTTTAAAGAAGCAGGATTGCCTGATGGCGTAATCAATCTGGTTTATGTTCGCGGACCAGTTGCTGGAGAAGTCATCTTCCAACATCCTGATTTTGCTGGAATTCACTTTACGGGTTCAACAGGCGTATTCCAAAACATCTGGAAAACCATTGGAGAGAACATTCACAAATACAAGAGTTACCCACGTATTGTAGGAGAAACAGGCGGAAAGGATTTCATTGTTGCGCATCCGTCATCATTTCCGAAACAAGTTGCAACTGCAATTGTAAGAGGTGCGTTTGAATATCAGGGGCAAAAGTGTTCTGCTGCTTCGCGAGTTTACGTACCTAGCAACCTCTGGGAAGGGATAAAAGGATTTGTAATAGAAGACCTAAAGACTTTCAAAATGGGTGTTGCTGAGGATTTCAGCAATTTCATCAACGCAGTAATTGACGAGAAGTCGTTTGATAAGATTGCTGGTTACATCGATGCTGCAAAAGCAGACGGGCAAGAAATTATTGCTGGTGGCAACTACGATAAGAGCAAAGGCTACTTTATTGAACCAACGGTAATTGTTGCCAACGACCCGAAATACACGACTATGTGCGAAGAGATTTTCGGTCCCGTGGTTACCATCTATGTATTTGATGAGAACAAATGGGAAGAAACACTTGACATTCTAGATAAGACATCTCCTTACGCTTTAACAGGAGCTCTTTTCTGTCAAGATAGATATGTGACCGAAAGCGCTGTGAAGAAACTCGAAAACTGTGCTGGTAATTTCTACATCAACGATAAGCCTACAGGTGCAGTTGTTGGTCAGCAGCCATTTGGTGGCGCTAGAGGTTCTGGCACAAACGACAAGGCTGGTTCTATGATTAACCTACTACGCTGGGTTTCTCCACGAACCATCAAAGAGAACTTCGTTCCTCCTACAGATTACCGTTACTCGTTTTTGGGAGAAAGCTAACATCGGTAGGACAGAAATAAAAAAGGCAGAGCAAATTGCTCTGCCTTTAAAATGCTAGTCTATAAACGTGCACTCGCACGTTTTATTGGCGTTGCTGTAATCCGAGTTATAATTCAATAATGAAATCCCTTCTCCCGGGTCGTTTTGGTTAGAGCCATTGCTATAATTTCCATCTGTTAAATAACAGTCCCACCATTGAAGAAGGTGGTTGGTGGTTCCATTGCCATCTATTCCTGACGTATCATTAACTCTCCATCTACCTGTGGCATTATCATAGTTTAACACGTAAGGCCCTCTTGTAGCTGCGGCTGTTTCGGTATTACTGTTCCACCTGCGCATAAAAAGCCTGACTTCGCAACCGTCTTCATCTCCGCATATTTCTTTAATTATCGTCATATCAAGAGGCATGGTGGTACGGTTATAAGTGGCATAACGAGCGGAGGCATGATAACGCTTGGTTGTTACGTCCGTGGCAGAAACAGTCCCGTTGATATTCTGCACTCCATTAGACAGGATGCTTCCTTCCACATCCAGTGTTTCTGAAGGTGTGGTTGTTCCGATTCCTACATTTCCATCGTTGTCCTCAGAAAGTATTCTCATCCAATTCGACCATGAATTACTATATCTACCTCGCATATACAATCCCGAGTTCATATGAGCTGTAGAGCCATAGGGGATAGCAAATTGAGTAAGATTACCTGACCCGTCTTTAGAGCTGTATTCATAACTGAAAGGATGAAAATACCTACTTGGCCCGGGACCATTGGTAGCATTTCCTAATAATAATGTATATCCACTACCTGCTCTGGCATTTGTTAGATCATTCCAATCCAGGGTGCCACCAGTCGTTCGGGCACCGAAACCTCCAACGATAAGACCATTTACATCAAGCTGAGCAACGGGGTTATCGTGCCCAACTCCTACATTTCCTGATGCATCGATAAATAAATCTGAGCTCGAATTACTGTGTCTCAAATCAATTGTAGAACCAACGAGACGGGTTGGTTCATAGGTGCTATTTGTACGGTCATATCCGAAGAAATAGGAATACCCACCTGAAACACCTACTTCCGCTCCATGACCTGTTCCTGTGCCAGTAATCCAACCTGTAGCTCTTATCTGATTGCTTGATTCAATGTCTCCCTCAACTCTTAATTTCAACAAAGGGCTTGGAGTTCCAATCCCCACGTTACCAGTTCCTGAAAAAGTAAAATCATTACCTCCCAAAGCAATGTCCGTATCTGCTGCAAGCGTTCCGCCTAACTGCACATTATTCCCTGTATTTACGGTAAGTCCGTTGTTTGCCGTAACAGAACCTGCTGGAATGTCTGATGTAGCAAGGGCACCCACAGCAAGCGTTCCGTTACCACCAGTTGCTCTAACAATTCCGTTTGTTGTGTAAGCGTTGAGTTGAACAACACCAGCACTGTTTATTCTCAATCTTTCGGTGAGGGCAGAACCCGAGTTGGTAGAAAATGA
>Ga0316209_1002212_pt1 | contig 16414 bp, 11 predicted proteins | sample 6monopyrite_MG_FD_204945 | JGI IMG/M metagenome (GOLD analysis project Ga0316209, IMG submission 204945) | Microbial mat bacterial communities from mineral coupon in-situ incubated in ocean water Damariscotta River, Maine, United States -... | ecosystem: Environmental > Aquatic > Marine >...
CGAATGGACACAGTTTATACGCTTGAAGATGGTAAGTTAAGTAAAGCCTGATTGTTGGCTTCCGACTCTTAGTGGATATCTAACATATAAAAATAATTTACCACAGAGGCACAGAGGACGCAGAGAAAAGACAATGTAAGTTGGTGCGTACTGATAATGTAGGTGCAAATTTATTCGCACGACGAACGGTTTATTCAAGTGCCTATATAGGCGTTATCACCACTAATTTTTTCTCTGCGTTCTCTGCGTTCTCTGCGTTCTCTGTGCCTCTGTGGTGAATAAGCTTCTGACTTTTTTTAAGTTTACGAAAATAGCCGTTAGTAGATAATAAGAAAATAAGTGTCTGAGACAATATTAAAGTAAAACCTTCTCAATCCCACCATTATTCGCTTTTTGAATAAACTGCTTTTCCCAGTCTTTGCCGTGAAGATGGTTCGCCATTTCTACTACTATGTAGTCTGTTTTTAATCCTGTGTCATCGGCGTAACGAGCCAGTCCTTGTTGACAGGCAGGGCATGAAGTTAATAATTTTACTTCATTGTTTTTTACTTTATCTTTACCTGTTAACTGATTGAGATTTGCAGTTAATTCTTCACGTTTACGGTAGCGTAATTGCTCGGCAATGTCGGGGCGAGATGTACCTAATGTTCCGGCTTCACCGCAGCAGCGATCGGACTTTATTACATCCTTATTCAATAATTCAGATGCGACAGTAATAGAGTTGTGTTGCTTCATTGGGTCGTGACATGGTTCATGGTATATGTAATCAACGTCCGTTGTGTTTTCTAATGTGATGTTCTTTTCCATTAAGTATTCGTGGATGTCCAGTAAGCGACAGTCCGGGAATATTTTTTCAAATTCGTATTTCATCAATTGATCCATGCATGTGCCGCAGGAAACGATTACAGTTTTAATGTCCAGATAATTTAGTGTATTTGCAATGCGGTGGAATAGAACGCGATTTTCTGTCGTGATCGAACGATTCTTTTCCTGTAAGCCAGCAGCGCTTTGCGGGTAGCCGCAACAGAGGTAACCTGGCGGTAATACTGTTTGCGCACCTGCTTCATACAGCATGTGTAGCGTTGCCATAGCTATTTGGCTGAATAAACGTTCAGAGCCACAACCTGGAAAGTAAAATACAGCATCCGAATTATCAACATCGATATCTGGCTTTCTGATTATCGATACATAGTCGGTGTCTTCCAGATTAAGCAGTGCACGACTGGTTTTTCTGGGTAGTTCTACACGAATTGGTTTACGTAATAAATTGACAACCTGCGTGCCTGGTTCAGTTGGTCCAGTGGTGCTAGGTGGGATTCGATTTTTCTTACCTAATAAGCCAAATCTTTTTGCAAAGAAATGACCGATATTGATTGCAGAAAAACCACCTTGTGCGAGTAAGGCACGTAGAACTTTTACTGTAAAAGGGTTCTTTACATTTAAAAATGTGATGGCTGCTTTGGTAGCGAAATTACTTTTCTTCTGGCCGTGTTTTGTCAGGATATGGCGCATGTGTATGGAGACATCGCCAAAATCTATATTTACCGGGCAGGGTGACAGGCATTTATGACACGTCGTGCAGTGATCGGCAATATCATTCATTGAGTCAAAATGCGTGAGTGAAATGCCGCGACGTGTTTGCTCTTCGTATAAAAAAGCTTCAATCATTAAGCCTGTTGCTAAAATTTTATCGCGTGGGGAATAATAAAGGTTAGCGCGTGGTACATGCGTCATACATTTGGGTTTGCATTTTCCGCACCGTAAACAATTTTTTATTTCATCGTTAAGTTCACCGAGTTCACTGTCTTCAAGGATGATGGCTTCTTGCTGTACTAAACGCAGTGAAGGCGTGTATGCCAGCTCAAGATTAGCTGCTGCGGTTAGTTTGTCTTTATTGAAATTCTGATTGGGATCAACTTTGTTTTTATAATCCGCAAACGCCTGTATTTTTTCTGCTTCGAGATATTGTATTTTGGTTAAGCCAATCCCGTGTTCGCCAGAAATAACCCCATCCAGTGATTGAGCAAGCTCCATTACCTGATCAACGATTTTATCTGCTTCGTTAAGCATGGCATAGTTGTCAGAGTGGACGGGGATGTTTGTGTGTACATTGCCATCGCCAGCGTGCATATGTAATGCGACAAACAGTTTTGAGTCTTTTGTCGTGCCATGGATTGATTTAAATCTATCTCGTACAGATTCGAGATCCTGTCCGGAAAATATTTCTTTTAACGAAGAATAAATTTCATTCGTATAAGAAATAATGCAGTCACGTCTTAATAATAAGTCAATTAAGTTATCGTTATCCTGAATGCGGTTCTGCTCAGATACCGATAATAAGTATTTAACATCGATAGCAGGTGAATTTAGATTTTGTAAAATATCAGACCAGCGTTGTTTTTTCTCGTTTATGATTTGTGTGGCAGTCTGGCACTTGTTTCGAATGATTTCCTGCGCTTCATCACTGGTGGTGTATTCGTCATCTTCGCTGGTGTCTTCTAGATCGCCATCAAGATATGCTGTGATGCCATCGCAAATTTGTATTTTGTTATTTATTGCCTGTTTGATGTTGATGCATTCAATACCGCGATTGTATTCAGCTAATCGTGGTAATGGAATGACTACATCTTCATTGATTTTGAAGGCGTTGGTATGGGCGGATATAGCTGCCGTACGTGCTCGGTCTAACCAGAAACGACGACGTGCTTCTGCACTGACAGCGACAAAACCCTGTGCGTTTCTTTTTTGACTGGTTTCGATAATATTTTCGACAGCCGCATTGACATCGTCTTCATTGTCGGCTGAAATATCTGCCAGTAATACCATTTTAGGGCGACCAGGTTGGGTGCCGTCCGCATTCGCTGCTTTAGTCGTGTACTTAACTGCTTTTATGTAACGCTCATCAAGATGCTCTAAACCCGTCAGTAATACATTTTTATTGTTATCTAACAGCTGTTTGACTTCTACTATAGCCGGAACGGCCTGTGCGATATCTGTACCAAAGAATTCCAGGCATACTGTACGTTTATGTTCGGGCATTTTATGAAAAATAAAACGACCAGAGGTAATCAAACCATCACAGCCTTCTTTCTGAATGCCAGGTAGTCCTGAGAGATATTTATCAGTGACGTCTTTGCCTAAACCCTCTTTTCGAAAGCTTTTCCCCTGCATCTTTAATAATTCAGGTTCACCAATTATCGTTTTGCCGTTGGCTTCAAAGCGAGTGACTTTGAAGGTTGCTTCCTGTTGGTCGTGAATCTTGCCAAGGTTATGATTGATGCGTTCCACTTCCATCCACAATCCATCCGGCGTTACCATGCGCCATGAAACCAGATTGTCCAGCGCTGTTCCCCAGATAACAGCTTTTTTACCGCCGGCATTCATCGAAATATTACCGCCGATGGTAGAAGCATCTTGTGAAGTTGGGTCTACAGCAAATGCATAACCATTTTGTTCAGCCAGGTCAGAGACGCGTCGAGTGATAACCCCCGCGCCACATGTGACAACCGGTTGCTTTTCAGTCACACCTGGTAATTCACAAAGGTTTATCGCGCTGAGTGTTTCCAGCTTTTCTGTGTTTATAACAGCGGTATTGGAATAGAGCGGTATCGCACCACCGGTATAACCTGTGCCGCCACCACGTGGGATGATGGTTAAACCTAACTGGATACAGGCACGAACGATAGCCGCGACTTCTTCTTCAGTATCCGGTTTTAAGACCACAAAGGGCATAGCAATGCGCCAGTCTGTTGCATCGGTTGCATGTGAAACTCGGGCAAGGGCGCTAAAATCGACATTGTTTGTAGATGTGATTTTATTTAAAACCTTACGCGTTTTTTGCCGCAGCGCTATTTGTTCCAATAAACTTTGTTCGAATTTTTGAATAGCGTTTAAACAATTGGCGTGAAGTTTTAAAGCATCGGCATTGCCATCAGCTCGTAATTCGACCTGATTTAAGCGATGTTTTAACGCATTGATTAATGAATCACGTCGTTTCGGATTAGAGAGTAAATCATCTTTAACGTATGGGTTACGTTTAATCACCCACATATCGCCGAGTACTTCGAACAGCATGCGTGCTGATCGCCCAGTACGTCGTGATCCACGTAGTTTTTCGATGATGTGCCAGCTGTCTTTACCCAGGAACCGAATGATAATTTCACGATCGGAATATGATGTGTAGTTATAGGGAATCTCGCGAATTCGAGCTGTTTGTGTGTCTGTCATGTATAGCTAATATTGGCTAGGCGTTTTTAAAGGCGCATTATACGCTATCTTACTTAGTAGCTTATAAGCTAATTTCACCGCAGAGACGCTGAGGCGCAGAGGGAAAAATAGTTTACTCGTCATTGCGAGCGGAGCGTGGCAATCTCCTGCAGACGACACAGTCGCTTAAAGAGATTGCCACGCTCCGCTCGCAATGACGTTAATATATTATTTTCTGCGTCTCTGCGGTGAAATCTTTGTTTCATTCTTCTTGACCATCCAATACTTTGATACCATAATTCTTCTTTTGGCACTCGCTATATCAGAGTGCTAATGTGATTAATCTGAGTAACTCAAGAAAAGTGCAAAAATTTTGAAAATACCACTGCAACTTAACGACCGAGCAGCAATATTACTTAAGCAATTAGTCTCCAGCTATATCCTGGATGGTCAGCCTGTGGGTTCGAAACAATTAGCACAAAATGCGGGTTTGGATATCAGCTCGGCTACCATTAGAAATGTCATGTCAGGCCTGGAAAAAAATGGTCTGATTGTCGCGCCTCATACTTCAGCGGGTCGAATTCCCACAGAGCAGGGGCTTCGCCTTTTTGTCGATAACCTGCTTGAAGTCCAGCCTATTGAAAAGAAAATGATTCAGCAGCTTCAACAACGTCTGGATCCAGACAAAGATGTTGATGAACTGGTCAGTCAGGCATCTCAGCTGGTATCTGAAATGACGCAAATGGCCGGTATTGTTAGTGTGCCTAAGCAAACAAATGTGACCTTGCGTCACATCGAGTTTTTGCCGCTAACAGATAATCGTGTACTGGCAATTATGGTGACGAATGAGAAAGATGTGCAGAACAAAGTTTTACATCTACACAGAGAATATAGCAGCAACGAATTGCAGCAAGTTGCCAATTATCTCAATCAACAGTTCGCCGGTCAGGATGTTCACCAAATTAGAGAAAGTTTGTTATCTGAGCTGGATCAAACGCGTCAGGACGTCGATAACGTAATGAAAACCGCAATGGAAGTGGCGGGCCAGGCATTATCCGGTGATTTAAATGCAAAACCCGATTTTATCGTACAGGGTGAAACGAATCTTGTCCGTTACAACGACAGTGCCGATCGCGAGCAGCTGCAGCACTTGTTTGAAATATTTGATCGCAAGCGCGAGATGTTAGGTTTGTTTGACCGTTGCGTGCATGAAGACGGTGTAAAAATTTTTATAGGTCATGAAGCTGGATTTGAAGGATTTGGTGATTGTAGCGTTATTACTGCACCGTATTCTGTCGACGGTGAAGCCATCGGTGTATTAGGCATAATCGGCCCGGCTCGAATGAACTACGACCACATTATTCCAGTGGTTGATGTCACGGCAAAACTGCTCAGTGATGCTCTAAAGGGGTAATGGCAAAAATAACGATAAAACCTCATATTTTCCCTTGAAATTAATAAGATAGGCACCATAAAAGCCACAATAAACAACATTATAGAGAGACACCATGTCAGCACATAATCAAGATAATCAGGAATCAGTCGATCAAACCGCCGAAGAATTAGAACAAAATCAACAAGATAGTCAGCAGAATGATGAAGCTCAGCTGGAGTCCCCCGAGAAAAATGCCGATAGCCTTGAAGCTCAATTAGAAGATGCTCAGAAAAAAGCCAGTGAAAACTGGGAGCAATTTTTACGTGCTAAAGCCGAAATGGATAACTTGCGTCGTCGTAATGCAAAAGATGTTGAGAATGCACATAAATACGGTATTGAAAAGTTTGTCACAGAATTATTGCCCGTGCTAGATGGTATGGCGATGGGTTTAGCAGTAGAAGATGCCAGCGCTGAAAGTTTGCGTGAAGGTATGGAGCTCACCGTGAATATGATGGGCAAAATGATGGAAAAACTAGGTATTGAAGAAGTTGATCCGCTAAACGAAAAGTTTGATGCAGAAAAGCACCAGGCAATGACCATGCAGCCGAATGCTGACGTTGAGCCCAATACAGTGATTGCAGTGATGCAGAAAGGTTATGTATTAAATAATCGCCTGATACGACCGGCAATGGTAATAGTTTCGAAGGCGGCTGAATAAAACATTAAATTTATTAGGTAATTAGCTTGGATTTGTCGTAACCAGCCCCATATAAAAGCTAACAACAGATTTTTAAAGAATATAAAGACATATTGGAGACCAGAAATGGCTAAAATTATAGGTATAGATTTAGGTACAACAAACTCATGTGTTGCCGTCATGGACGGTGATAAAGTCAAAGTTATCGAAAATTCAGAAGGCGATCGTACCACGCCATCAATCGTCGCATTTACTGACGACGAAGTGGTCGTTGGTGCCTCAGCAAAACGTCAGGCAGTTACCAATCCTGCTGATACTATCTTCGCGGTTAAGCGTTTAATCGGTCGTCGTTTCGACGAAGACGTCGTACAACGTGATATCAAACTGGTTCCATATAAAATTGTAAAAGCCGATAACGGTGATGCCTGGGTAGAAGCTAAAGGCGAAAAGATGGCTCCGCCTGAAGTCTCTGCACGTATCCTGCAGAAGATGAAGAAAACAGCAGAAGAATATCTGGGTTACGAAGTGACTGAAGCGGTTGTGACTGTGCCTGCTTATTTCAACGATTCACAACGCCAGGCAACTAAAGACGCCGGTAAGATTGCCGGGCTTGATGTAAAACGTATTATCAACGAACCAACAGCGGCAGCCCTTGCTTATGGCATGGATAAGAGCCGTGGTGATTCTAAAATTGTCGTATATGATTTAGGTGGTGGTACTTTTGACGTATCAATCATCGAGATTGCTGAGATCGATGGTGAACATCAGTTTGAAGTACTGGCTACAAATGGTGATACATTCCTCGGTGGTGAAGACTTTGATACACGCCTGATCGATTATTTATCAGATGAGTTTGAAAAAGACACCGGCATTAACCTGCATAACGATCCATTAGCTCTACAGCGTCTGAAAGAAGCTGCTGAGAAGGCCAAGATCGAGTTGTCTACAACGCAATCAACGGATGTTAATCTGCCATACATCACAGCTGATGCAAGTGGTCCTAAGCACCTTAACGTTAAATTATCACGTGCCAAGTTAGAGAGCCTTGTTGATGAATTAATCGCGCGCACTATTGATCCTTGTAAACAAGCGCTTAAAGATTCCGGTCTTTCAGCTAGCGAAATCGATGATGTTATACTGGTTGGTGGCCAGACTCGTATGCCAAAGGTTCAGGAAGAAGTACAGAACTTCTTCGGTAAAGAGCCTCGTAAAGATGTGAATCCTGATGAAGCTGTTGCTATGGGTGCAGCAATACAGGGTGGTGTATTAGGCGGCGAGGTTAACGACATTCTGTTATTAGATGTTACACCTCTGTCACTTGGTATCGAAACCATGGGTGGTGTGATGACTAAACTGGTTGAGAAAAACACAACCATTCCAACCAAAGCAGCGCAAACGTTCTCGACTGCTGATGATAATCAGTCTGCTGTAACCGTTCACGTATTACAGGGTGAACGTGAAATGGCGACAGGTAATAAATCACTGGGTCGTTTTGATCTGCAGGATATTCCACCAGCTCCACGTGGTGTTCCGCAAGTTGAAGTGTCTTTTGATATCGATGCAAACGGTATTTTGAATGTATCGGCAAAAGATAAAGCAACCGGTAAAGAACAATCGATCGTAATTAAAGCGTCTAGCGGTTTATCAGATGATGAAGTCGATCAAATGATTAAAGATGCTGAAGCTCACGCCGATGAGGACAAAAAAGCACATGAATTAGTTAATGCGAAAAATACTGCAGAAAACATGATTCACGGTACTGAAAAGTCAATCAAAGATCTGGGCGACAAAGTTGAAGCAGCCGAAAAAGAGGCGGCTGAAGCAGCAATTGTTGAACTAAAAGCAGCACTTGAAGGTGACGACAAGGATGCGATTGAAGCAAAGACCGAAGCACTAACTGCTGCTGCCGGTAAAATTGCTGAAAAAGCATATGCTGAGCAACAAGGTGCTGAAGGCGCTGAGCCAGGTGCTCAACAAGCCGAAGGTGCGGCTGCAGATGATGACGTAGTTGATGCTGAATTTGAGGAAGTCAAAGAAGGTAAAGACGACAAGTAATATTCTGTGATGCGCGTAGAAGTAAAAGTATACGTCATTTAAAGAAACCACAGAGACACAGAGATCACAGAGTTTTTTATTGTTGTTGATACCTACGGTATCAGAAACAATAAATTTTTCCTCTGTGCACTCTGTGTCTCTGTGGTTAATTAGTTTTTAATATATAAGAATAAAAGTTATGTCAAAAAAAGATTATTACGAAGTATTAGGTGTGTCGCGTGATGCCAGCGAAGCGGATCTAAAAAAAGCCTATCGTCGACTGGCGATGAAGCATCATCCCGATCGTAATACCGAAAACTCTGAAGAATCTGAAGCAAAGTTCAAGGAAGCTAAAGAAGCACACGAAGTGTTATCTGATGCCAATAAACGTGCAGCCTATGATCAATATGGTCATGCTGGCGTTGATCCATCAATGGGTGGTCGACCAGGTGCAGGCGCTGGTGGTGGTTTCGAAGATGTGTTTGGTGATGTGTTTGGTGATATCTTTGGTGGCGGTAGACGCGGTGGTCAACAACGCGCGCAACGCGGTTCCGATTTGCAGTACAACCTGGAGTTATCGTTAGAAGACGCGGTGTTTGGCACGGAAGTTAAAATTCGCGTCCCTACATTAATATCCTGTACAACCTGTTCAGGCAGCGGTGCTAAAAAAGGCACATCTGCTTCTACCTGTACCACTTGTGGTGGAGCAGGTCAGGTGCGCATGCAGCAGGGATTTTTTGCAGTACAGCAAACCTGTCCACAGTGTCGTGGTAAGGGCAAAATGATCAGTGATCCCTGTTCAGATTGTCACGGCCAGGGTAGAAAACAGGAAGAAAAAACACTGTCGGTTAAAGTGCCTGCAGGTGTTGATACGGGCGATAGAATTCGTCTCGCGGGTGAAGGTGAAGCAGGTGAACATGGTGCACCCGCTGGCGATCTTTATGTACAGATGCATGTAAAAGAGCATGAAATTTTCACACGAGATGATAATGACCTGCATTGTGAAATGCCTATTTCGATTGGTACAGCTGCATTAGGCGGTGAAATCGAAGTACCAACTTTGAACGGTAAGCTAAGACTTAAAATTCCTGCTGAGACACAAACAGGTAAATTATTCCGAATGCGCGGCAAAGGTGTAAAACCGGTTAGAGGTGGCATGACGGGTGACTTGTTATGCCGGGTTAATGTCGAAACACCAGTTAAATTAAGTAATAAACAGAAGGACTTAATTAAAGAATTTGAGAAATCGATTATGGCTGATGGTAAACACCACAGTCCGAAAAATGCCTCCTGGGGTGATCGAATGAAGAAATTCTTTGATGATTTAAAAGTTTAGAGTTCCAAGTTGTAAGTTTCAAAGTAGAGTTTATTTCTTATAACTTGCAACTTACAACTTACAACTTAATTTGCGATATAATAATAAGATACAGAAAAATAATAAGATTCATTGGGGTATCAAATGTTAAACATCGCTGTAATTGGCGCAGCCGGTCGTATGGGACGTAATCTCATACAGGCTTGTGAAGACAGTTCTAACAGTCAGTTAGGTGCCGCTTTCGAACATAAAGATAGTACATTTATTGATAGCGATGCAGGCGAAGTTGCCGGTGTCGGAAATTTGGCTGTTCCAATTCAGGTTAACCTGTCTGATGCTACCGATAAATTTGATACCCTTATCGATTTTACCCGTCCTGATGTCACTCTAAAAAATCTCGAATTTTGCGTAGCGAATAATAAGAATATCGTCATTGGCACCACCGGCTTTAGTGATGATGAAAAGCTACAAATAAAAAAAGCAGGCGAAACTATTGGTGTCGTCTTTGCGCCGAATATGAGTGTCGGTGTTAACTTATGTTTTAAGCTGCTGGATATCGCCGCGCGTGTACTCGGAGATGATGTTGATATTGAAGTAGTTGAAGCACATCATCGACATAAAGTTGATGCGCCATCTGGTACGGCACTGCGTATGGGTGAAGTCGTTGCCGAAGCGCTCGATCGAAACCTGGATGATTGTGCGGTATATGGTCGACAAGGTGTTACCGGTGAACGTGATCGCAAAACCATAGGTTTTGAAACCATTCGGGCGGGCGACATTGTGGGTGACCACACAGTGATGTTTGCTGGTATCGGTGAGCGCGTTGAGATTACGCACAAAGCAGCGAGCCGCATGACATTTGCCAATGGTGCAATCAGAGCTGCACAGTGGTTAGCTGATAAGGGCAATGGCCTGTATGATATGCAAGATGTGCTTGATTTAAAATAAGCCGCATAAAGGTATTGCTGTCATTCCCGACAAAAACATTCGGGAATGACAGCGTGAGCATTGTTTGATGTTTTTAAAAAATTGAATACTAAAATTAAGGTATAAAAAATGACCGGTATGAATATTGTCGTTGTTTTTCCAGGTCAGGGTTCACAATCAATCGGAATGTTAGCCGACTATGCAGAAACCTGGCCACAAATTGAAGAAACCTTTAAACAGGCTTCTGATGTTCTGGGTTTCGACTGTTGGGACATTGTATGTAATGGCCCCGCTGAAAAAATAAATAAAACTGAAATTACGCAGCCACTAATGCTGGCTGCAGATATCGCGGTTATGCGTGTCATGTCCCAGCAGTGCATGATTACACCAATGGTCTTTGCTGGGCACAGTTTAGGTGAATACGCAGCATTGGTAGCAGCTGAAGCGCTTGATTTTGAAGATGCAATCAAACTGGTTTCTAAACGTGGCCAGTTAATGCAGGCCGCAGTACCAGAAGGCAAAGGTGCAATGTCGGCCATCATTGGTTTAGATGATGAGTCTATTATCCAAATTTGTGAAAAAGTCAGTAGTGAAGTGGGCGAGCCTGTTGAAGCAGTAAACTTTAATTCTCCCGGTCAGGTCGTTATCGCAGGCGCAACAGATGCCGTGAATAAGGCCATGGAAGCATTAAAAGAAGAGGGCGCAAAACGTGCACTGCCGCTACCCGTTAGTGTGCCATCACATAGTTCGTTAATGAAACCTGCTGCTGATGAGCTTGCTGTTTACCTTAAAGGCATAACAATCAATACACCTAAGATACAGGTTATCCATAACGTCGATGCAAAATCTCACGATGATGCGGATGCAATACGTGACGTGTTGGTTAAACAGTTATATAACCCGGTGCAGTGGACCCACACCATTCAGATAATTACTGACGGCGCAGATGTCGTTGTTGAATGTGGTCCAGGTAAAGTGCTGGGCGGTTTGACCCGACGAATAAATAAAGAAGTAAAAAGCTATTCACTTGATTCACTAGCGTCAATGCAAAAATTTCTGGATGCTATGACTGAAGAGGTGTAAATCAAATTGTCACTATGCTGTCATCTCGACCGTAGGGAGAGATCTTAAGTGGCCGCTGTAAAAGATCTCCCCCTACGGTCCGGTCGAGATGACATAGAATAAAAATTATAGGTTTTAAATTATGAGTAAAGAATTAGAAGGCGAAATTGCACTGGTTACCGGCGCAAGTCGAGGTATCGGTAAAGCCATTGCTGAGCAACTGGCGAATATGGGCGCAACTGTTATTGGAACGGCAACTTCAGACGGTGGTGCTGAAAATATTTCATCTTATCTATCTGATAAGGGTGGCAAAGGCATGTGCCTCAACGTTACTGATACCGATTCTATCGATGCGGTTATCAAATCTATTAAAGATGAATTTGGCGCTGTCAGTATACTTGTAAATAATGCCGGCATTACCAAAGATAGCCTGTTAATGATGATGAAAGAAGATCAGTGGAATGACATTATCAATACTAATCTGACTTCTATATACCGTTTATCAAAGGCAGTGGTTCGTACAATGATGAAAGCCCGTAAGGGTCGAATCATTAATATTTCTTCTGTAGTTGGTTTAACGGGTAACCCTGGTCAAACAAATTACTCTGCGACAAAAGCGGGTATGCTTGGATTTACTAAATCATTAGCTCGTGAGATTGGTTCAAGAAATATCACTGTCAATTGTGTTGCACCTGGTTTTATTGATACGGATATGACTAAAGAATTAGCTGAAGAGCAGCGTGAAGCCCTAATCAACCAAATCCCGCTTAATCGATTGGGTGATCCGGCTGATATTGCAGCAGCTGTAAGCTTTTTAGCCGGTCCCGCAGCAGCCTATATTACGGGTGAAACCATCAATGTGAACGGTGGAATGTACATGCCATAGGCAGAATTGGCTATATAAATTATCTATAACGGTGTAATTATAATATAATTAGCTCTAAATAGATGTTATAAGTAATTGAATAATATAATTAATATTCACTTAAATAATGTGGGTAATAAATGTTGAATTAAGCTGGCAAGTCCAGCTCTAATTCACTAGAATACCGCGCAACTCAAACATACCAAACCACGATTATTATTGTGGACTGATTTCAACTGACTGATTGTGATACTCGATAGTGATAATCACGACAGTCAAAACTAGAGGAAAAATAGATGAGCACAGCTGAAGAACGCGTTCGTAAAATTGTAATTGAGCAATTAGGTGCAACTGAAGAACAGGCAACAAACGACGCATCGTTTGTTGATGACCTGGGTGCAGATTCACTTGATACTGTAGAGTTGGTAATGGCTCTTGAAGAAGAATTCGAGTGTGAAATTCCTGATGAAGAGGCTGAGAAAATTACTACGATTCAACAAGCAATCGATTACGTAAACGCACACTCAAGCTGATTTCTCTTTGCGCTTGCCGTGCGTCCGCACGGCAAGCGTTTAAGTTATTTTATACCAAAGTCGAAGTGTCACTTTTTTAAAAGTGCGCTGTAACAATCTTGTACTAAAAATGAGGGGCTAATTTTGTCAAAACGTCGTGTTGTCATTACGGGTCTTGGAATAGTTTCTCCAGTCGGGCTTAATTTAAAAGAATCATGGACGAATATCATCGCTGGTAAGAGCGGTGTTGTTGCGATTGATTCTTTCGATACTGAAGGATTTCCTGCAAAGATTGCTGCAACAGTCAAAGATTTTGACGCGACTTCTCTCATCTCCGCAAAAGACCTTAAAAAGATGGATACCTTTATCCATTACGGTCTGTTTGCTGCTGATGAAGCCTTAAAAGATTCAGGTCTTGAAATAACGGAAGCCAATGCCGAGCGCGTGGGTGTAGCTATCGGTTCTGGTATCGGTGGTCTGCCGATGATTGAAGCCAATGATGAGAAATTAATGAAAGGCGGCCCTCGCAGGATATCGCCATTCTTGATACCTGGTTCCATCATCAATATGATTTCGGGTAACTTCTCAATTCGTTACGGTGCGAAAGGTCCAAACATTTCTATCGTTACAGCTTGTTCTACGGGAACACATAGTATTGGCGAATCAGCCAGAATCATCGCCTACGGTGATGCTGATGTTATGTTTGCCGGTGGTGCAGAGAAAGCTTCTTCACCATTAGGTATGGGTGGATTCGCAGCGGCAAGAGCCTTGTCTACTAATAATGACAACCCGGAAGCCGCAAGCCGACCCTGGGATAAAGATCGTGACGGTTTTGTTTTAGGTGACGGAGCGGGTGTTCTTGTTCTGGAAGAATATGAACATGCAAAAGCACGTGGTGCGAAAATTTATGCTGAACTAGCCGGCTTTGGCTATAACAGTGATGCATACCACATGACTATGCCGATACAAGATGGTAGCGGAGCAGGTAAATGCATGAATCTGGCAATGAACGATGCCGGTCTTAATGCTGATGATATTGATTATGTTAATGCGCATGGTACTTCGACGCCAGCAGGTGATATTGCAGAAACCAATGCTGTTAAATATTCATTAGGTGATCACGCAACTAAAGTTGCAGTCAGTTCTACCAAATCAATGACCGGTCATCTACTGGGCGCGGCAGGTGGAATTGAAGCCATTTTTTCTGTTATGGCTATTCATGATCAAGTTGCACCACCGACAATCAATTTAGATAACCCTGGAGATGGCTGTGATCTGGATTATGTGCCGAGCACTGCTCGTGAGATGAAAATTGATTATGCTTTATCTAACTCATTCGGCTTCGGTGGTACTAACGGCACCTTAATTTTTAAAAAGCCGGAATAGTCCATTTATTACCTCAGCTATTAATTAAGTTAAACTTCCGTGTCATATCTAACGCGGCTACTGTCATCTTCTGATTCGGAACAGGAAAAACTTCCGAAGCTAACAGCGTTTAATCTTCACGACCCACAACGTTATCCATATCTACTACTTAGTAGTGCACACAAACAGAATAATTCTCAGTTTGATATTTTAATGGCTTGTCCTCAGTCAGTGCTTACACTCAATGCTGATAAAACATTAAATTTTATTTCACAGACGGAGTCGAATTGTTCCATTGATGTCAATTCTGGATTTTTTAATCAGTTTGAAAAACTTTATCAACAAGAGAAGCAGGCCGATACATCAAATAAAAGTGATTTACCATTCACCGGCGGCTGGTTTGTTTATCTAGCATACGAAATGGCGCAGGAGATTGAGCCCTGTTTATCATTGCCAAAACTACCCGATACTCAACCCTTAGCGGTTGCGGCAAGATGTCCAGCTGCCATCATTATTGATAAACAAAATAAGCAGTGTCTGGCCGTTGTTGAAACGGAATATGCTTACTTGCTCGATGACATTGAGCAAGACTATATACGACTAAGCAAAAATGATGTGGCTGAATCTAAGATTCAGCTCGAGTCACTTGTTGAGTCAGAGGAGACGTTATATCTAAATCAAGTTAAAAAAATAAAACAATATATTCTTGACGGTGATATTTTTCAGGCGAACCTTTCGCGATCATGGCAAGCAAAATTAAAACAGGATACCGACGATAGTGAACTGTTTAACGCGCTAGCCAGGTACAACCCTTCGTCTTTTGCGGCCATGGCATGCTTGCAAAATATGACCATTATTAGCTCTTCACCCGAACGCCTTGTTTCATTGAAAAATGGTATAGTTGAAACTCGACCGATAGCTGGAACGCGACCCAGAGACACTGATCAGGAAAGTGATGAGGCGCTGGCACAGGAGTTACTGGCTCACCCTAAAGAGCAGGCTGAGCATATTATGTTGATTGATCTGGAACGTAATGATTTAGGTCGTGTGTGTCGCCCGGGTAGCATTGAGGTGAATGAGTTAATGACACTGGAAAGCTGGCAGCATGTGCATCATATTGTGTCGAACGTACGTGGTGAGCTTAAAATCAACAAATCACCCATTGATGTATTACGTGCCGTTTTCCCCGGAGGAACCATTACAGGTTGCCCTAAAGTGCGTTGCATAGAAATACTGGCAGAACTGGAGCAACAGGCAAGAGGCGCGTACACCGGTTCGCTGGGTTATATTAATAGAGATGGCAGTATGGATTTCAATATATTGATTCGTACTATGGTTCGAGAGGGCGATAAAATAACATTTCGTGCCGGAGGCGGTATCGTCAATGATTCGATCGCTGAAAAAGAACTGGAAGAAACACGCGCGAAAGCCAAAGGTTTGTTAAAAATATTTCAATGAATTATTGTCTTATCAATGGGGTTGCGACTGACTATTTATCGGTTAATGATCGAGCGATACATTATGGTGATGGTCTATTTGAAACCATACTCTGTCACAACAGACAGCTTTACTTCTGGCCGCAACATTATTCACGCCTCAAACAATCTACTGAGAAAATTAAACTTTCTCTCCCAGATGAAGCTTTATTACTTGATGATATTGAAAAGTTATTATGTGAAGTAGAAGACGAACATGCTTATGCAATAAAAGTAATAATCACACGTGGTTCAGGTCAACGTGGTTATCAATTTGAAAAAAAACCAATGGTCACGCGTATTATTACTTTCACATCGATTGAAATTGACTATTCTTCTATATTATCCCGGCAATTACTGAGCGGTGATCTGGTTATTTGTGAGCAACAGGTTTCAATCAATGAAAATCTGGCGGGTTTAAAACACTTGAATCGGCTGGATAATGTATTGGCACGTAATGAGTCGTCGATAATCAATAACAGCGATATCATTGATGGTTTAATGATTAATGCAAATAAACATGTTATTGAAGGCACTATGAGTAATGTTTTTTTTGTCAAAGATAAAATGCTGTATACACC
>Ga0316209_1002213_pt1 | contig 16408 bp, 13 predicted proteins | sample 6monopyrite_MG_FD_204945 | JGI IMG/M metagenome (GOLD analysis project Ga0316209, IMG submission 204945) | Microbial mat bacterial communities from mineral coupon in-situ incubated in ocean water Damariscotta River, Maine, United States -... | ecosystem: Environmental > Aquatic > Marine >...
TGTTTAAGGCTGCCTAACGCGCTTGAATGTAGAGATACCCGAGCATCATGTAGTACATGGTCGGCAGCCCAAGCAGATGGGCATCGATGCGGTCGAGCATCCCGCCCATTCCGGGCAGAATCGCGCCAGTGTCCTTCACCTCGGCGTCGCGCTTGAGCAGTGACTCCACGAGGTCGCCCACGATCCCCACAATGCAGAGCACGAAGCCGAAGAAGATCGCCATGCTCCAGGGAAGCGCCGCGGACCAATCGGGCCGGTAGAGGTCGAAGAGGAACTTGGTCAGGAGCACCGCGAGCACACCGAGAATGATCCCGCCGAGGGCGCCTTCGACGCTCTTATTGGGCGAGATCTCCGGCGCGAGCTTTCGCTTGCCCCAGGCGCGGCCCGCGAAATAGGCGCCGGCGTCACAGAGCACGACCGCGACCAGCGCAAACACCATCAAGAAGATCCCGGTCTGCGGCGTCACGCCGAGCGTCACAAGCAGAACCGGATCCTGATGCGCCGCGGCCGCGACATCGAACTTGCGGAGCAGGACGGCGTGGGAGAGCAGCCAGGCGACATAGAAGACGCCGAAGAACGTGCCCGAGATCGAGGCCATCGCCTCATGAATATCGTTTCGGCCGAGCTGCGCGACCATCAGAGATAACAGCGTCGCTGTCATCAAGAGCATCGCCTGATAGTCGGTCCCGAAATACGCGACCAACATCACCGCGGCGCCAAAGCCGAGACCGACGGCCTCAATCGGCTTCGCGCCCTTGTCGACGATCAGACCGTAGAACTCGTGCTGCGCGAGCAAGCCGATCGCGACGACGACACCGAGATAGATCAGGCCACCCTGCGCGATCGTCCAAAGGACGAAGGGGATCAGCACCGCCGCCGTCGCAAGGCGCGTCAGCAAGTCCTTGCGCCGCGACGCCTTCTTCTCCTCGGCGGTCTTCGCGGCCTCATCCGAGCCGCCCTCCCCAGATGGAGCACCTTCCGCGGACGCTTCATCAGCCGCCGTCAGAGCGCCGTCCGATTCAGAGGGGCCTCCGCTTGCGATCTCATCGTCCGATTGCGTCACGCCTTCGCTCACGCTGCCTACGCCCCTCTCGTTGCCTTGCCCTGCTCGCCCGGCGGCCCACCTACAGATGAGACGTCCAGCTAGCGCTTCCCCGTATGGCCAAATCCGCCGGCGCCCCGTTCGGTCACATCGAGGGCATCGACCTCGATCCATTCCGGCTGTACAACGGTTGCCACGACAAGTTGAGCGATTCGGTCTCCGCGTTCGATTTCAAAATCGGCTTCGCCCGCGTTCATGAGGATCACCTGGATCTCTCCGCGGTAGTCGGCGTCAATCGTTCCCGGCGCGTTCGGTACCAGTATGCCATGGCGGAGGGCCAATCCGCTGCGCGGTCGCACCTGCGCTTCAAATCCGAGGGGCAGCGCAATGCGGAAACCCGTCGGAATCAACCGGCGTTCTCCTTTCGCGATAACCACCGGCGCGTCGACGGCGGCGCGCAGATCGAATCCAGCGGCGCCGGCGCTCTCGGCCTTCGGCAGGGGCAGATCCCCGGCATGTGGCTCCCGCAGAACCTCGACCCGGCAGGTCGCGGGGCCGGGCCCCTTGGCAGTCGAATCGCTCGCGCTCATGGGGGGCTTCGTAGCTCGATCGGGATCGCGGGGCCACGCCGCGATGCCCCGCCCTTGTAAGAATCGCGCAAAAGAAAGCGGCCCCGGGACTAGGTCCCGGAGCCGCTCTTTTGGATCATGACGTCATCCGCTCAGGCGAGCAGATGAGGCTCCGAGCTACTCGTCGCCTTCGCCTTCGGCGTCGTCTGCCGCCTTGTCTGCAAGGGCTTCCTTGCGGGACAGGCGAATTCGACCCGACGGATCGATGTCGATGCACTTGGCCAGGACTTCGTCGCCCTCTTCGAGGACATCCGTGACCTTGTCGACACGACCTTCAGCGAGGTGGCTGATGTGGATCAGGCCATCCGTGCCCGGGAAGATCTCCGCGAATGCACCGAAGTCGGCAATGCGCTTGACCTTCGCGAGGTAGATGCGACCGATCTCGGCTTCCTGCGTAAGCTCGCCGACCATGGCCATGGCCTGCGAAACCGAGGCGCCGTCCGGTCCGAAGACCGAAACACTGCCCGAGTCGTCGACGTCGATCTTGGCACCCGTCGTTTCCTGAATGGCGCGGATCACCTTGCCGCCCGGGCCAATGATGTCCCGAATACGGTCCGGCTTGATCTGCAGCGTCTCCATCCGCGGCGCGAACTCGTGGAGTTCGTCCCGCGCTTCGAGACCACCCAGGGAATCCTGAGTGTCCTTGTCCATGCAGTCGAGGATATGAAGTCGGCCTTCCTTCGCCTGAGCGAGGGCCTTCTCCATGATGTCCCAGTCGATCTCCTTGACCTTGATATCCATCTGAAGGGCGGTGATGCCGTCCTTCGAGCCGGCGACCTTGAAGTCCATGTCGCCGAGATGGTCCTCGTCACCGAGGATGTCAGAGAGGATCACCGTTCGCTTGCCGTCCGTGATCAGGCCCATCGCGATGCCCGCAACCGGAGCCTTGAGCGGCGCGCCGGAATCGAGCAGTGCGAGGGTCGAGCCACAAACCGCGGCCATCGACGACGAGCCATTCGACTCGAGCGTCTCCGACACCACACGAATCGTGTACGGGAAGTCCTCGTGATCGGGAAGCACCGGCGTGATGGCTCGTTCAGCCAAAGTGCCGTGACCAACCTCTCGTCGTCCAGGTCCTCGGAGAGGCCGTGCCTCTCCGACACTGAAGGGAGGAAAGTTGTAGTGGAGCATGAAGTTCTTCTTCCAGCGTCCACCCATGCCGTCGATCGTCTGCTCGTCGAAGCCAGAACCGAGCGTGGCCGTCACAACCGCCTGCGTCTCACCGCGAGTAAAGAGCGCGACGCCGTGCGGTCGCGGGTAAGGTCGAACCTCACACGCGATGTTGCGGATCTCGTTGCTCTTTCGTCCGTCGATGCGCTCGCCGGTCGCCATCACGCGTTCGCGCATCAGCTCCCCACCGAGATCATGAAGGATGTTCTTCACGTTGCTCTGCAGCGACTTGAGACCGTTCGAGCGCGCTTCGAAATCAGCGAGCGTCGTCGAGTCCATCTTCTCGTTGCGGTATTCGTCCCAGATCTCCTGGCGGACTTCCTTCTCGACCGACTTCACCGCGTCAGCGCGAGCCTTCTTTTCCTTGATCTGGAAAGCTTCCGTTAGGCGATCACCCGCCATCTCCGTGATGCGCTTTTCGAGATCGCTGTGATCAGCGGCCTCGGGCATCACGAGCTTCGTCTTGCCGACCTTCTTGGCGAACTCGTCGATCGCTTCGATGATGGGCTGGATCTCGTCGTGGGCGTGCTTGAGCGCCGCGAGAACTTCGTCCTCGGGGAGCTGCTTGGCGCCACCTTCGACCATGACGATCGACTGTCGGTTACCGGCGACGATCAGTTCCAGATCGCTCTCTTCGAGGTCTTCCGGAACCGGGTTGATGACGTAGTCACCGTCGCAGCGCGCGATGCGCACCGCGGCGATCGGGCCGATGAACGGGATCTCGGAGATCGAGAGTGCCGCGGAGGCACCCACGAACGCGCACATGTCCGCCGAGAAATCGGGGTCATGCGAGAGGACCGTGGCCGTGACCTGGGTGTCGTCGTTGTAGCCGTCCGCGAAGAGCGGTCGGATCGAGCGATCGATGAAGCGGCTAACGAGGACTTCGCGATCTGCGAGGCGCCCTTCGCGCTTGAAGAAGCCACCGGGGATCTTGCCGGCTGCGGCGAACTTCTCAACGAAGTCGACCGTAAGGGGAAAGAAGTCGATTCCAGGCCGCGGCGAGGAATGGACGGCGGTCACGAGGACGACGGTGTCCCCGAAAGTGACCGTCACGGAACCGGCCGCCTGCTTGGCGACCTTTCCGGTTTCGAGGGTCATCGTCCGGCCACCGATTTCGATGGAGGTGGACGTAGGTTCGAACCAATAAGGCATGTATGAACTCACTTATGTGTGCACCGACCTCGCCTCCCCTCATTCTTCTCGAGTTGGAGTGCGGAAGTCCATGCGGTTGGTCCCGAACTCACATCCTCCCTGGATGCGCTTCGGGAATGAAACTTGTTATGCGAATCGTGCCCAACACTGTGTAGAGCACGAACGCGGGTGAACTGAACGTTCTCCAAAATCTTTGGAGACGCCCCGAGTCTTCGGGATCACCCATGCGCGAATAGGGGGTCGGCTTCGTGAGAAGCCCGTTCGCGGACGGCCATCATCCCGATTCTACGGGGCGGGCCATTTTCGAAACATCGAGCTGGAAGTGCTGTTGCCGTATGTCGGGCCTCGCGAGGAGTTTTCCTCGGCCTGGCCCCTGGCAACGCTGCCCGACTTCATCGGCACAACGTCTATCCAGCTTCATGGGCCTTCAGCCCACTAATTGAGCCTTCAGCCCAATAAAGGTTAGAAAAGCGCCGTGCGAAGCACGGCGCTTTTCCGATAAATCGTTCAGCGACGGAGACCGAGCTCGCCAATCAGCGTTCGGTATCGGTCGATGTCCTTCTTGCGGAGATAGTCGAGCAGGCGTCGGCGCTGGCTCACGATCTTGAGAAGACCGCGTCGCGAATGATGATCCTTCGCGTTGGTCTTGAAATGCTCCTGGAGGCCTGCGATCCGCTCCGTGAGGAGAGAAATCTGAACTTCGGGAGAGCCGGTGTCGCCTTCGCTGCGCTTCCGCGCGCTGATAATTTCCGCTTTCTTTGCTGCTGAGATCAAGTGTCTAAACTCCTGTAATCCGGCATCGCTCCAGCACAGACCAAGCCTGAACCGAAGGGCGAGTCGGGACATCGAGACTTGCTCGACGCACGTTCGGCTGGGGTGCGGACCGTTGCGGCGCACGCCGTACCGAGGGTGTTGTTAGTTGAAAGCGCTTCCCGTCATTGAGCCCCGTCTCTGATACATCCCAGATGCGTTTCAGAGGAAGGCCGGAAAGCTGTTGTTTTTATTTACTTTTTCGGAAGCGCAGATTTTGACGGATCCCGGAGGGCATGGCAACGGCCGGAGGCCGTATTTTTGCCCCCGCGCTCCGAAGAGACCCCTCTGAGGGCGTCCACACCCGCTTACTGAGGCTCGGGCGGCAAGACGCGCAGGGGCCACAGCCGATGATCCGGCCGAATCTCGCCGACCGCCAGGAAGGCGCCCTCGTCATCCAGCACCGAAATCCGGGTCCCGGGCTTCCGGTTGTGCAGGTCGCCGGCCGCGACATCGCCGCCATTGCGAACGTGATGGCTCTGATCGCGGCTCAGCTCGAGAACCGGGAAGCCCAGCGCGGTCGCAGGATCGACAAGGCAGGATTCCACATCCCCGGCGTCAAGCGCCGTCTCGATCTGCTCGAAGGTCAATGCCTGGTCGAGCAGGAAGGGACCACTCTGGGTCCGTCGAAGGGGACCGAGATGCGCGCCGCAGCCCAGATCCTCGCCGAGATCCTGCGCCAGCACCCGAACGTAGGTCCCGGCACTGCAGAGCACGCGAACATCGAACTCTGGAGACTCAAATCGTGTCATCTCAAGCGAATCGATCGTGATCCACTTCGAGTCTCGCTCGACTTCCTGGCCCTGGCGGGCGAGGCGATGAAGCGGAACACCGTCCTTCTTGACCGCGCTGTACATGGGCGGGACTTGTTCGACGTCGCCGACGAATTCCGAAAGCGCATCCTCGACTTCGTCGCGACCGGGCAGCTCCCCCTCGAAGCGCTCGAGAACCTTGCCCTCGCAGTCGAGGGTGTCCGTCGTCGCGCCGAGAATGATCGTTCCGTCGTACCCCTTGGCGCCGCCTTCGATGAACGGGATCAGCTTCGTCGCAGCCCGGATCGCCAGAGGCAGCACACCCGTCGCCTGGGGATCGAGGGTTCCGAGATGTCCGACTCGGCGCGTGCCCAGCCATCGGCGTGCGGCATCGACCACGTCGTGTGAGGTCATGCCCGGAGGCTTGTCGACCACGAGGAATCCGGAGGGGCCCGGCGGTTCGGGCTTACGTCGGCGTTGGTTGCGTCGCGCCATATCGTCGTTTTCAGTCTTCTTCTGCGGATTCGTTGGACGAATCGAGGGGCTCAGGATCATCTTGCACATCGAGCTCTTTCAGAAGCTCGAGGGTATGGCTGCCTTCGGCGATCGAGTCATCGAGCAAAAAGCGGATCTCCGGCGTGTGCCGGAGCTTCATGCGCTTCGAGAGTTCACGCCGCACGTAGCCGGTCACCTTGCGAAGGACCCGGTTCAATTCTTCTTTGCGCGCGTCATCCGGGTCTTCGCCGAGTGGGCTCACGAAGATCGTCGCAGCGCCCAGGTCGGAAGCGAGCTTCACCCGCGTCAGCGTCACCATGCCGAGTCTCGGATCGCGGATTTCGTCGCGAAGAATCTGAGAGACCTCGGCCCGAATCTGCTCGGAGACGCGTCGAATGCGTACTGAATCCGCCATCGCCCTTTCTACTCCTCTGCATCTTCGAGATCGCCGCCGGACGCATCGCCCCAGGGCCAATCTTCTTCTTCGTCATTTTGAGAATCGGATGGGGCCATCGGCCGTTCCGCAGAAAGCGGCATCCGGATGATTTCGATCTCGCTGTCGATCACTTGTGCGAGATGAGTTTCCTCGGCGAACTCGATTGCCTTCGCAAGCGCCCGCCGAATCGCGACTTCGTCGCTGCCGGTCATCGAAAATCCGAGGGTCGCACGCTGCCACGTGCCCTGCCCTCCGACTTCCCCGACCGAAAGATTGAATTTGTTTCTGAGCCGCCCCGCGATGGACCGAACCACGCCGCGCTTCGCCTTGAGCGATTGCGAATCCTCGACATGAATCTCGATGACCCCAACCCCAACGATCATATTCCACCAAGCGCCCGATAAAGAGCGCCATCCAATCAGCCCCGCTTCAGCTTCCCGTCCGCCTCATCCGGCGAGGCGCTTGCGGAAGCGTCCCTCCTAGCTGAAATGGCCTGGCCGAGCCCCGCGCGCAAAGCGCGCGGGAAGGTAGAAAGCCGGCGGCGCTCTAGCGCGCTTCGCGCTCTAGAGCGTCGCCGGACGCTCGTTGAGTTCAAAAGCTTCAATCACGTCACCGACCTTAACGTCGTTGTAGGTCGCGACACCGATGCCGCATTCCATCCCGTTGATGACTTCCTTCACATCGTCCTTGAAGCGGCGGAGTGATCCAACCGTTCCCGTGTAGACGATCGTGCCATCGCGAACGACCCGGCAATGCGAGTGACGCACGACCTTGCCTTCGAGGATGTACGAACCTGCGATCGTGCCGATCTTCGGGATCGTGAACGTCTCCCGGATTTCCGCGCGACCGAGCATGTTCTCGGTGACGACGGCCGGCAGGAGTCCTGCCATGGCCGCCTTCACTTCGTCGAGCATCTCCATGATGATCGAGTAGGTCCGGATTTCGACACCGTCCGAATCCGCCTGCCGACGTGCGGCCGGGTCGGGCCGAACGTTGTAGCCGAGCACGATCGTGCCACTGGCGGAAGCCAGGTTGATGTCGTTCTCGGTAATCGCGCCAACACCCGAAGAAAGCACGCGCAGCGTCACTTCATCCGTCGAGAGCTTCTCGAGAGAATCGCGAGCCGCTTCACACGTACCCTGAACATCGGACTTCAAGACGACCGTCAATTCCTTCGGGCCCTCTTCGCCTGCCTGAGCGTAGAACTCGTCGAGGGTCAGTCGGGGCTTCGGCATCTTGACCTGGCCGCGCTCCTGATCCTCACGATGATCGACGATCTGCTTAGCAACCCGATCGTTCTCGACGACATGGAAGGCCGCGCCTGCCGGCGGGACACCGGAAAGACCGGTAATCGTGACGGGCGTCGAAGGATCGGCTTCCTTCGTGTTCTTGCCCATGTCGTTCTGCATCTGCCGGACGCGGCCCCATTCGGTGCCCACGACAACGGAGTCGCCCTTCTTGAGCGTGCCGTCCTGAATGAGCAGCGTCGCCACCGCACCGCGTCCCTTGTCGAGCCGCGCTTCGAGAACTGAACCACTCGCGCGTCGCGCCGGATCCGCCTTCAGCTCGAGAATCTCCGCCTGAAGGGCGAGCATCTCGAGCAGCTGCGGGAGTCCGTCGCCGGTCTTCGCCGACACGTTCACACAAGCGACATCCCCACCGAATTCCTCCGGTACGAGGTTGTGCTCCGTGAGTCGCTGTCGCGCCTTCTCCGGATCCGCCTCGGGCAGATCGCACTTATTGACGGCGACCACGATGGGACAACCCGCCGCCTGCGCATGCTCGATCGCTTCGACGGTCTGGGGCATGGGCCCTTCCGTCGCTGCAATGACGAGCACAACCAGGTCGGTCACCGCCGCGCCGCGCGCACGCATCGCCGTAAAGGCGGCATGGCCGGGCGTATCGATGAAGGTCAGTCGCTGGCCGTCGGCCTCGACTTGATAGGCGCCGACGTGCTGCGTAATGCCGCCCGCTTCGCCGTCCGTGACCTTGGTCTTTCGAATCGCATCGAGCAGTGAGGTCTTGCCGTGGTCGACGTGGCCCATCACCGTGATGATCGGCGCGCGCGTGACCTCGTTTGCGGAATCCGTAGCCGCCTCTTCACCGTCCGGAGCCGTATCGAGGAAAACCTCTTCCTTGAATCCGACGTCGGTCGCCTCGAAGCCCATCTCATCGGCGAGCTTCGAAACGGTCTCGAAGTTGATGTGCTGATTAACCGAGACCATGATGCCAAGCGCCATGAGCTTGCCCTGGATCACCGGGGCCTTGAGGCCTGCCTGCTTGGCGAGTTCACCAATGCTGATGTCGCCCTGAACCTTGACGGTCCGGGTCTGGCTCGCCGCGGTCGCCGCGGCCGTCGGCTTCGGCGAAAGCTTGTCGCGACGTCGGGCACGCGGGTTGACCATCGTGCGGGACGCGGGGGTCGTCGGTCCACCGCGGCGCTGCTGCGGCCCACGGCTCGTGATCTGCCGCGCGAATTGCTCCTGCTCCTGCAGGTTGACGACTTCGCGAACGCGCTTGCGCTGCTTGCCCTTCTTATCCGGGCCTGCTCCGCCGGGCGCGTCCGTGGACGTACCCTTGTCATCGCGACCTGCGGCCGGACCGGTTGGAGCGGTCTTCGGCGTGCTGATCGGAGCGGCTGAGAGTGCCGGGTCCGCAACCGCTTCCGCAGCGACGGGCTCGGGGACTGCTTCCGCGCCTTCCGTCCCCTCGGCCGGTTCTTCGGCGCTGGGATCGGGCTCGGTCGCCTCCGCGGCATCCGCAGCGGCCACTTCTTCCGGCTCTTCGACGACAACGGGCTCGGGCTCCGGAGTCGGCTCCGGTTCGGGCTCGGGCTCCTTCTTACGACGGCGCCGAACAACGGTCGTGCCGGCCTTGCCCTCGAGACGTCGTTCATCGACGTTGCGCTTGGCGGCCTTGTCTCCACCACCCAGCTTTTCGCGCAGCAGCTCGACCTGATCTTCGTCGAGAGAAGCCATCGCGTTCTTGAGCTCAATGCCGTGTGTACCGGCCTGCTCGACGAACTCATTGCGCTCAATGCCGAGTTCTTCGGCGAGCTTGTATGCCCTGATCTTTGCCATCTAGATTCTGCTTGCCCTGGGTCTTGCCCACCGGCCCCGCGCATCATGGCGTGAGGACTCGGTCTCGTGTCGAGGTTCTATCCGGTCATGTGACCGGTCCTGATCGTTCGATCATTCGATCGTTCAATCTCATCATTGCTGCATGCCGCTCATTCCGAACGGTCCGCTGCCGGACCCGTCGGAGGTGCCTTTGGCGTGCCGTCATCGGGTTGTGCTGTCTCAGGCGTCGCCGCGGGTGCAGCAGCCGACATCGCTTCCTGCTCTGCCCGCATCTTCGCCAGTTGTTCTTCTTCTTGGCGTGTCTTCTCTTCGTCCGCCGCAGCCTTCACGCTGACGAGCTCCGCTGCCTTCGCCTTGATCGACTGGGCTCCCGCCTCGTCGATTCCCGGCAACTGGGTCAGCGCCTCAACGGCACATTCCGAGAGATCCTCAAGGGACGTGATGCCCTGCTGAAGCAAGAGTTCCGCTTCGGGATCCCCGCAGCCTTCGACCACGGAAACGGCCTTCGAGAGCCACTCCGCAATCTCGCGCATCTTCGTCTCGCTCTTGATGTCGATCTTCCAGTTCGTGAGCTGGACGGCGAGCCGGACGTTCTGGCCGCGGCGACCGATGGCCAGCGAGAGCTGGTCATCCGGCACGATCACGTCCATCGCGTTCTTCTCTTCGTCGATGATCACCTTCGAGACCTGAGCCGGCGAGAGTGCGCTGCAGACATAACGTGCGGCGTCTTCGCTGTACGGCACGATGTCAATTCGTTCGCCGCGCAGTTCCTGCACGACGGCCTGGACTCGGCTGCCCTTCATGCCGACACATGCGCCGACGGGGTCGACGTCGCTGTCGCGGGAGACGACGGCAATCTTCGATCGGCCACCGGGCTCACGCGCGGCAGATTCGATCGACACGATCTTCTCGTACATCTCCGGCACTTCGGATTCGAAGAGCTTTACGAGGAACTCAAGCGAAGCCCGCGTCAGGATGATCTGCGGGCCCTTGGCGACCTTGCTGACATCCATGACGTACGCACGGATTCGGTCACCGGGGCGATAGCTCTCACGCGGAACCTGCTCCTTCGCCGGAATGATCGCTTCGGCGCGACCGAGGTCGACGATGATCGCGCCCTTCTCGAAGCGGCGAACGATGCCGTTCACGACTTCACCCTTGCGATCGCGGTATTCGTCGAAAGTGTTATCGCGTTCCGCGTCGCGGATGCGCTGAATAATCACCTGCTTGGCCGCCTGGGCCAGGATTCGGCCAAAGTCCGTCGTATCGAGCTTCACGCCGATCTCGTCGCCCACTTCGACGTCCGGGTCGTAGTCGCGTTGGGCTTCAGCGATCAGGATCTGGCTGTCGCGGTCCGTGATGGTCTCGACGACTTCGCGGAACTCGAAGAGCTCGACTTCGCCGATCTCGTCGTTGTACCGAGCCTCGATCTCCTTGTCCTGACCAAAGCGCTTACGCGCAGCCTGGAGCATGGCCTCTTCGAGGGCGCCCGTGATCTCGGTCCCGTCGATGCCCTTGTCCTTGGCGATCTGATCGATTTCTCTTTTGAGATTCTGCCCAATCATGACTTCTCCACCCGGTTCACCGGCCACTACCGCTCTTTCGCTTCTGCGTCCCCGAGGAGCGCTTGGCTCCCGGTTTGTCCGCTTTGGCGAAATCTGCGCTCGTGAACTCGTAGATCGTGTTGGCTTTCTCGACTTCGTCGAAAGGGATCTCGAAGGGGCCTTCATCGGCACTGCCTTCGACTTCGACTTTCAACATCGTTCTTTGTTTGTTGCCTTCTGTTGGCTCTTCCGGATTAGCCGGCTCGACAGCGAGCAGGCGTCCGGTAAATCTTTTGCGTCCATCCAGGGGACGTCTTGTTCGCAGCTTGACCTGATCGCCGACCGCCGCGATGAAATCCTTTTCTCTTCCGAGGACACGATTGAGTCCGGGCGAAGACACTTCCAAGCGATACGCGCCGCTCATTGCCTCCGCCGCATCCAACAACGTCTCGATCTCTCGGGATATTTCGGCACACCGTTCGACGGGGACCCGCCCGTCGGATTCTCTCGAATCAACGGTAATGCGGAGCAAACCCATCCCTCGGTTCTGGGCGATCTCGACGTCAACCAATTCACAGTCGTGCTCTTCTACGACCGGCTCGATCAACCCAAGCAGCGCCTCCGGAATGTCCTGATAGATCGCTTCGACTCCTTCTTTCCTCGTTCGACTTCTTATTCGTCTGTTTGTTCGTCTGACTTCTGAACCGATTCCTTCTCGGATCTCGTAACCCCGGGCTCCAAAACGAAAAAAAGCGGACGAAACGCCCACTTTCCCGGCGGTTTCAACCCGCTCGCGTTCAGCCCACAGCCCCCTCCTCCACGATCAGAACAGCGATCGAATCGAAGAAAAAGGTCCGCGAACCGACAACCGTGTCGACCCGAAAAGCTTTTTGCCGCCGGCACTCACGCGCCGAAAGCCCGCGCAAATTAAGGGAATGCGGGGGGAATGGCAAGGAAGCTGCATTCTCGCGAGGGATTCCCCCCAGGGAACGCGATCCTGTGGGCGGGGATCAGCCGGTCTCGAGGGCGCCCGTCAGGTCCGCGACCCGCTCGAATCCGTGCCGCTCAGCGTACTCGGCGATGCCCCGTGCGATGCGCCCAGCGGCGGTCGGATCGAGATAGTTCGCCGTCCCGACCTGTACGGCGCTGGCCCCGCAGAGCAGAAATTTCACAGCGTCTTCGGGTTCGATGATGCCGCCGACCCCGCAGATCGGAATCTTCACCGCCTGCGCGGCCTGCCAGACCATGCGGAGCGCGATGGGCCGGATCGCCGGCCCGGAAAGACCGCCCAGAATGTTCGAGAGGATCGGCCGACGGGTTTCAACGTCGATTTCCATCGCCTGCACGGCATTGATCAAGGAGATCCCATCCGCGCCCTCTGCCTCGCAAACCTTCGCCATGTCGGCGATGCGCGTGACGTTCGGAGAGAGCTTCACGAGCAAGGGGCCCGTCGTCGCGGCGCGCACCGTTGAAACGAGCTCGGCCAGCAGCTTCGGGTCCTGACCGAATTCGATGCCCCCCGCCTTCACGTGAGGGCACGACGCGTTGATCTCGATTCCCGAGATGCGTGGATGGGGCGAGACCTGGCTCGCGAGTTCGGCGTATTGCTCGGGCGCGGTTCCAAAGGCGCTCGCGATCACGACGACGCCTTCGGGCAAGGCCGGCAGCTTCTCGTCGAGGAAGGCGCGCACGCCGACGTTTTCGATGCTGATCGCGTTCAGCATGCCGGAGGGCGTTTCGCCGATGCGCGGCGGCGGATTTCCGAATCGCGGCTCGAGGGTGAGACTCTTGGCGACAAAGCCCCCGATCGTTTCAAGGTCGAGGAACGGCGCAAATTCGGTCCCGTAACCGAACGTGCCCGAAGCCGTCAGGACGGCATTGCGCAGCGGAATCCCGGCGAGTTCGACCCGCTCGTCGACTCCGGTCGTGGACGACTCACTCACGGCAGGCCCTCCCAGGCGATCTCTCGCGCATCGAAAACCGGACCCGATCGACAGACCAGCGAGAAGCCCCCTTCGCGATGCGGGGCCGCACAGCCAAGGCAAACCCCAAAGCCACAGGCCATCGGATTTTCGAGAGAGACCAGGCAAGCCGCTCCGTGTTCTTCCGCCAGATCACCACACGCCCGCATCATCGGCGTCGGCCCCACGGCAAAGACCGTCGCGTTTCCGTTTGCTGCAGAGAGCCGTTCCGCGAGGGGCTCCGTCACCCGCCCCTGGATGCCGGCACTGCCATCCTCGGTCGTGCACACGAGTTCGACGCCCTCGCCTTCGAGTCCCGCAAAATCATCGCGACCGATCAGGTCCGCTTCGCTCCGAGCACCGAGCAGAACAACCACCTTCCGGCCGACCGCCGCGAGCGCTCGCGCGAGTTCAAAGAGTGATGCGATCCCGGTTCCGCCGCCGGCGAGCAGCGCCGGGCCCCCTTCCGCCGTCACGGGGAATCCCTCGCCGAGGGGGCCGACGAGCGAAATCATTTCACCCGGAACGGCTTCGGAAATCAGCGTCGTCCCGCGTCCCACGACGCGGTAAAGCAGCTCCACCACGCGTTCATCGTGCGATCCCTCGACGGGCCCAAGATCTCGATAGACCGCCATCGGTCGTGGCAGCAGCGGATCCCGACGCGGCACCGACGCTTCCGCTCCGGCGCCGACCATCACGAATTGCCCGGGAATCGCGCCGGGCCAGCCGGGGACGGCAACGCGAAGCTTGCGGCCATTGCGGTCGACCTCATTCGAGAGAACGCGGGCGAGCGCCCGAACCGGCGCAGCGTCCGAGCGGACGGATTCAATCGGCGCCCCAAGCGTGCTCACTCATTCCTCCGTTGGCCCGCGCTCGCCGCCGTCCGATCCATCGGCGCTTCTTCGAGCGTCCGAGTCAGCAGCAGGGCATCGTCGCCGTCGGGGTAATAGCGTGATCGCCGGCCGACGACCACGAAGCCCGCCGCGGAATAAAGCGCGAGCGCCGGCTCGTTCTGAGCGGCGAGTTCGAGATTGAATTCGCGAACCCCCACCGCTGCTTCCGAGGCGACCAATTCTTCGAGCAGCGAGCGCCCGATCCCCTGTCGACGATGATCCGGGTCGACCGCAACCAGATCGATCTCGACCAGGTCGACGGCGACTCGGCGGCCCAGCACGAACCCCATCAGATCGAGGTCTGCATCCACGGCATCCGATGAGTCGACGTCGGAATGCAGCATCAAACAGGCGAACTCGGACGACAGCGCAGAAGCGATCTGTGCCGCCGACCAGGGGTGGTCCATGGCGCGCGCAGCCAGCCGGTGAAGGGCTTCGCTCAGCGCGGCATTTTCGCCCCGCTTTTCGCTCATCTCGTCCTCAGTCATGCCCAGCCCCCACCCGCAAGGAACGCCTCTCCGAGGCGCGGCTCGATGGGGGATCCCATCGGAACAGAAAGCGAATTCCGCCATCAAGCACGGCGCCGCTCTTGTCGATAGGAGATCCGGAGAACCCCCGACTTCAATCGACGAGAGGCAACGTGGCCACCGGTCTCGACGCGCAGCAAACGATCTTCGCAAGCAATCCCGACGACCGCCGGGCCTTTGAAGCCCTTGAGGAACATTTCTTCCTCGAAGGCGATTGGGAATCCCTGGCGTCCGTCTATCGAGCTCGCCTCGAAGCGCCCTCCATCGCCGAAGACGACGGACAGCGCGCGCCGCTGCTCTTCCGACTCGGGCAGATCCTCGAAGAGCGGATCCTCGATCTCGACGGGGCGACGGAAACCTACTGGATCCTCGCCCGACTCGACCCCACGAACCGCCCCGCCCTGCGACAGCTGCGCGGAATCCACGAGCGCCGCGCCCAGTGGGACATGGTGCTGCAGATCGCCGAGCTCGAGAGCGCAACGACGATGCCGCCCTACGAACGCGCCGCGTTCGAGTCGGAGCTGGGCCGAACCTGGCAGCAACACCTCGACGATCCCGACGAAGCCCAGGCCGCCTACGAGCGCGCTCTCAAGGCCGACCCCGAATTTCCAGCTGCCCTCGAAGGCCTCGCGGAGATCCATCAGAACGCGGGACAGCTCCAGGACGCGTCGCTGATTCTCGAACGACTCACCGATCGACTGCGCGGCCCGGAACGGGCCCCCGTCTGGATTCGCCTGGGGGCGCTCTACGCGGGGCCCCTCGAAGATCCCGAGCGGGCGCGCAAATGCTTTGCGTCAGCCCTCGATGACGATCCCTTCCAGGCGCCCGCGGTCGAGTGGTCGCTCCTGCTCGCCACCGCAGCCGAAGACTGGCCCGCGGTCTCGGATCTTCTCGAGAGCCGCTTCGATCTGGCCTCGGGCGCGCGATCGCGTGCGGCGATCGCCGTAGAAGCCAGCCAGATTCAGCTCAACCATCTCGATTCCCCGGCCAGCGCACGCGCTTGGGTCGATCGCGCCCTCGAACTGGGCGGGGACGACGCCGCCGTACTGCTCGCCGCGAGCGACGTGGAGCGCGCGGATGGCGACCGGGACGCGCTGCTCACAAATCTCGATCAATTGATCGCCGTCGCCGGACGTCACGCACCCCGTGGTGCTCTCATCGAAGCGGCGGAACTCCATGCGGATTTCGGTCATCGCGAGCGCGCCCTCGAAACGATCCGCCAGGCCTCCGACCGGGGCATCAGCAATGATGCGTCGATGCTCGAGCTGCACGCTCGATTGCTGCGTGAAGAGGATGCCAAGGAAGAACTCGCCGAGGTCCTTGAGACGCTGACCGCGCTTGATGCGGGCGTCGATGCAGAAATGCGCATCCAGCGACTCGAAGAGCTCGCAACGCTCCAGGAAGAAGACCTCTCCGATTCCGATGCGGCCCGAATGACCTGGCGCCGCGCTTTCGATCTCGATCCGGGCAATACGGCGCCCCTCGATGCGCTCGACCGGCTCTATGCCAAGGACGAAGACTGGGACGCACTCCGGGATGTGCTCGAAGCCGCGGTGCGAGCTGGCGGCGACGACACCCCCTCCTCGGTGACCGCACGCCTCGGCGAAATCTTCCTCGACGGGTTCGACGATCATACGCAGGCGCTCGTCCATTTCGAAACAGCCCTTACGACGGACGCGAAATCGTCGAAGGCCCTCGCCGGGATGCGACGCATCGCGGATCACTCCGGTGATCCCGATCTCCTGCTCGATATCTGTGAGCGCGAGGCGACCGATTGTCGTGATGCGGCATTGATGGCCGAGCTCGCCAAGACCGTCCTCCCGATTCTCGAAGAACGTGAAGAGCTCGAAGAAGCCCTCGAATGGGCGAGCCGCTGGACCGCCGTCGCAGCCGAATCCGCCTCCGCCTTCTCTAAGC